>RCNI01000080.1_pt1 | contig 60062 bp, 55 predicted proteins | sample 2041151 | NCBI WGS metagenome assembly RCNI01 (sample SAMN09708214, study PRJNA481090) | feces metagenome | isolation source: feces | place: Antarctica: Albino Rookery
CCGGTGAGGAAACCGACACCCATGAATACGCCGCCTAACAGTATTACAATAAGGACTATTGCAATAATAATTCTCCATGCTCTTTTCATACCGCAGGCACCTCCTTGTAGCACCACTTATGTGCAAGGTCCAGAATACCGCGGACAAGAGAGGCCATGGCACCGCCGATAAACCAAATGAATATCCACAAAAACAGCAGTCCCAGCGCCAGAACTATTAAAGCAGAGCCCAGCATTACCATTAAATCTGCAAACACCGCAAAGCCGCTGAATGTAGCCGCCAGCAGAACGGAGCCTGCGGCGATAACGGCAACGGCCAGAGCCAGAAACAGCAATGCAGGAACGAGCAGCAGGACAATACCCGCAGCTCCTATGGGAACAGCAAACAGAATGTAGAGTATAAGCAGGAAAACACAGGGCTTAGACACGGTTTCGGTGTATAAGACTTCCTCGGTTTCGGCCTCAACAGCTTCTTCCGCTTCCTCACTTGCATCAGGCTCATTTGAAGCAGGTTTTATCTCAAAATCCTTTATGAAAGCATCGGTTTCATCTTCCTGAGAAGCATCCTCCTCAGTGTCTGCCGTGCTTTCCTCATCGCCGGTTTCTTCTGTATCTTCTTCGGCGGGAGCATCGCTTTCCTCTGCGTTTTCTTCGGCAGCGGGCTCTTCTGTCTGAGTCTCTTCCTCGGAAACAGCCTCTTCGGCGGGAACTTCTTCCTCTTCTGCGACAGCTTCTTCGCCGGTTTCACTCTCCGCAGAAACATTATCTCCCTCAGCAGGCTCAGCATCAGGCTGATTGTCTGCAGCTTCTTCAAAAAGGGAGAGCTGATCTTCTAAGACAGGAGCGGGCACCGGTGCAAGCTCAAAGGGAACTGAATCCTCAATGGCTTTTACAAAGTCAGGTACATCGCCGGTCTCTTCATAATATTCTCCGTCCTCTCTGGACTGGGAATTTATCTGAAGCTTACGCTCCTTTGCGTTATAAGCTCTTGCGATTATAACCGCCTGCCGCGTGGGTGAAACCAGAGCGGAGAGCACTGCCTGCTCATCCTCTGCCTGTTCAAAAACCTCTTCGTATATGGACAGCGCAAGCTGCCTGTCCTCCTCATACATAAAGGTCAGAAGTTTACCCAGTTCGGTCAGAAATTTCTGTTTGTTTATATCGGTCACCTCCGATTGCAATATACAAAAATCAGCTTATCACAAGCATTATAGCGTTTTGAAGCCTTTTGGTCAAGATAATTTCTTCACGTATATAGGGTTTTGCTATTGACAAGGCTTGAAAGTGACGATAATATTAATTACGGCAAAATGCCGCTGAATACGACGGAGCAAGGGCTCTGGCGAAATGAGAGGTTAATTATTATGGCAAAAGAAAAAAAGGTTGAGCAGATAACCGATATGGAGGTTAATTTTGCTCAGTGGTTCACAGACGTCTGCACCAAGGCAGAACTTGTTGACTACTCCGGTGTTAAGGGCTGCTACATCCTGCGTCCCTACGGCTATGCCATTTGGGAGAATATTCAGAGCATACTGGATAAGATGTTTAAGCGGGACGGACATGAGAATGTTTCCATGCCTATGCTGATTCCGGAGAGCCTTTTGCAGAAGGAAAAGGACCATGTTGAGGGCTTTGCACCTGAGTGCGCATGGGTTACCATGGGCGGCAGCGAGGAGCTCCCCGAGAAGCTGTGCATCCGTCCTACTTCCGAGACTCTTTTCTGCGATCACTGGAGCCACATTGTCCATTCGTGGCGCGACCTGCCTATGAAATATAACCAGTGGTGCTCTGTTCTCCGCTGGGAGAAAACCACCCGTCCCTTCCTGCGCGGAAGAGAATTCCTCTGGCAGGAGGGCCACACCCTCCATGCTACCGCAGAGGAGGCAGAGGCAGAAACCAAGCACCAGCTTGAGGTTTATGCAGAGCTCTGCGAAAACTATCTGGCAATGCCTGTTATAAGAGGCGTAAAGACCCAGAAAGAGAAATTTGCCGGTGCTGAGAACACCTACACCATCGAGTGCATGATGCACGATAAGAAGGCTCTCCAGTCCGGTACCAGCCATTACTTCGGTGACGGCTTTGCAAAACAGTTCGATATTACCTTTACCGACAAGGACAACAAGCAGAAGTACCCCTTCCAGACCTCATGGGGTCTTTCCACCCGTATTATCGGCGGTATCATTATGACCCACGGTGATAATAACGGTCTTGTCCTGCCTCCCCAGATTGCTCCCATACAGGTCATTGTTGTTCCTGCTGCACAGCACAAGGAAGGCGTTGTAGAGGCTGCTACCGCTCTCTACGAGAGCCTGAAGGCAGCAGGTATCAGAGCAAAGATTGACCTGAGCGACAACAGCCTTGGCTGGAAGTGCGCCCAGTACGAGATGAAGGGTGTTCCCCTCAGACTTGAAATCGGTCCCAGAGACATTGAAAACGGTGAATTCATGGCAGTCCGCCGCGATAACCGTGAAAAGACCTCTGTTAAGATCTCTGAGGCTGCCGAAATGGTTCCCCAGCTTCTGGATGCAGTTCAGAAGGGAATGTACGACAAGGCTAAGAAAAACCTTGATGAGCACACCTATGAGGCCCACTCTCTTGAAGAAGCAAAGGAGCTGCAGGAGAAAAACGGCGGCTTCATTAAGACCATGTGGTGCGGCGACCTTGAGTGTGAGCTGGCTATGAAGGATAAGGCCGGCATGTCCTCCCGCTGCATACCCTACAAGCAGGAGAAGCTGGACGACGTGTGCCCTGTCTGCGGAAAGCCCGCAAAGCACATGATTTACTGGGGCGTAGCATACTGATTTGATTTAATAAAAAGACTTCGGAAATTTCCGAAGTCTTTTTTTAAGCATTATTTTTCTTAAAAAGGGAAATGCCGTTAATAAGTACGGAAGCCGCTGTAAGCACCCACAGAGCCTTTGACATTGTGGGTACAACGTCCATAAGGGCGACCCAGTCCTCGTTTAAAATCCATTTTGCGTCCATGCTGTAAAAAGCACACAGGGTCAGGGCGGTTAAAGAGAGGCTTGTGTAACGAAACCATTTTGCATCCTTGTTTTGAGAATACCGGACCAGATTCATTATCGCCGTAATGATTGCAGCAAGACCTAATATCATCCACATGGCTGTAATTCCTTTCCTTGTTTTCTGTGCGGAGTTTTATCTGCCTGCTAACTATATCATATCTATGCGCCGACTTCAATTCAATTAATCTAAAAATGACCGTAAAAAAAGACTGTGAAAATCTTTCACAGTCTTTTTAAGCTTTATTTTTTGTGCTTCCCGAATATGCCTGTTTTTCCGCCGCCGAGATCGGTTTCACCCATGGAGCTTGCAAAGGCTCTCAAATGATCTTTCTGGGAGCTTGTAAGACTTCTGGGAACGGTGATGCTGACGGTTATGAACTGATCGCCGCGACCGCCGCCGCGGAGGTAGGGGATACCCTTGCCGCGGAGTCTGAATACAGCACCGGGCTGAGTACCTTCGGGAATGGTGAGCTTAACCTTGCCGTCCAGAGTGGGAACTTCAATATCTGCACCCAAAGCTGCCTGAGCAAAGCTTATCTCCTGATTTAAAAGCACGGAGCTTCCGTCACGCTCAAAGCTGGCGTGGGGACGGACAATAACGGAAACTCTCAAATCGCCGGCAGAACCGCCGTTTACACCGGCATTGCCCTTTCCGGAAATGGAAAGAGTCTGACCGTCGTCAATACCTGCGGGAATTTTAATTTTAACCTTGCGCTGACGGCGCACCTTGCCTAGACCCTTACAGGTCTTACAGGGCTGGTGGATAACCTTACCGGAACCGTGGCACTTGGGGCATGGGGATGTGGACTGAGCCATGCCGAAGGGGGTTCGCTGAGTGGTACGGATAGTACCGGTGCCCTTACAGTCGGGGCATACCTCGGCAGTTGTGCCGGGGGCGCAGCCGGTACCGTTACATTCGGTACATGTCTCAATGGGAGTAACAGTTACTTCCTTCTCGCATCCGAAGGCTGCTTCCTCAAAGCTTATGTTCACGGTGGTTCTTAAATCGTCGCCGCGTTTTGGGGCGTTGGGGTTTCTGGATGTACGGCCGCCGCCGAATCCGAATAAATCGCCGAAAAGGTCTCCTAAATCACTAAAGCCGCCAAATCCGTCAAAGCCGCCGGCACCGAAACCGGCGTTGGGATCGAAGGCTGCATGGCCGTACTGGTCGTACTTTTTCCGCTTTTCTTCGTCGGACAGTACCTCATAGGCCTCGTTTGCCTCTTTGAAGCGCTCCTCACATTCCTTGTCACCGGGGTGCAGATCCGGGTGGTTCGCCTTGGTAATCTTTCTGTATGCCTTTTTTATTTCATCTGCTGTGGCGCCTTTTTCCACACCCAGCACTTCATAATAGTCTCTTTTTTCAGCCATAAAGCCCTCCTGTCTACTTCCTTTTTACACGCCATTAAGGCGGGGAATAATCCTCGCCTTAATGACCGGAAGTTATATGAAAGATTGGGGATTATTTATTGTCGTCATCGACTACGGTGTAGTCAGCGTCGTAGTAATCCTGAGATCCGGAGTTATTTGCACCGCCGGCGGGGCCGCCCTGTGCCTGAGAGGGATCAAATCCCTGACCGGGCTGACCGCCCTGAGCCTGATACATCTTCTCGGAAACCTTGTAGAAGGCCTGAGTCAGTTCCTCGGTGGCGCTCTTTATAGCTGCGGTATCAGTGCCGGTGAGAGCAGTCTTTAATGCACCCAGCTTTGCTTCAACATCGGACTTGTCAGCGGAATCAAGCTTGTCGCCCATCTCGGAGAGAGCCTTTTCGGTCTGGTAAACCATCTGGTCGCCCTGGTTGCGGACGTCAACCTCTTCCTTGCGCTTTGCATCCTCAGCTGCGTACATCTCAGCCTCTTTAACAGCCTTGTCGATGTCTTCCTTGGACATGTTGGAGGAAGAGGTGATGGTGATGTGCTGCTCCTTGCCGGTGCCCAGATCCTTAGCGGAGACGTTGACGATACCGTTAGCGTCGATGTCGAAGGAAACCTCTATCTGAGGAACACCGCGGCGTGCAGGAGCAATGCCGTCCAGATTGAAGCGGCCGAGGCTCTTGTTGTAAGCTGCCATCTCGCGCTCACCCTGAAGAACATTGACCTCAACGGAAGTCTGGTTATCAGCAGCGGTGGAGAATACCTGGCTCTTACGGGTAGGAATGGAGGTGTTGCGCTCGATGAGCTTGGTGCAGACACCGCCCAGAGTTTCAATACCCAGAGACAGAGGAGTAACATCAACCAGAACTATGCCCTCAACGTCGCCGGAGAGAACACCGCCCTGAATGGAAGCACCCATTGCAACACATTCATCGGGGTTTATGCCCTTGAAGCCTTCCTTACCGACAATGGACTTAACCATTTCCTGAACTGCGGGGATACGGCTGGAACCGCCGACCAGCAGAACCTTGGTAATGTCGCTGGGCTGGAGACCGGAGTCGGACAGAGCCTGACGGACAGGACCCATGGTCTTTTCAACAAGGTGGTGAGTGAGCTCATTGAACTTGGCTCTGGTAAGAGTGATGTCAAGGTGCTTGGGGCCGGTAGCATCAGCAGTGATGTAAGGCAGGTTAATGTTGGAGGTGGTAACACCGGACAGCTCAACCTTTGCCTTCTCAGCAGCCTCACGCAGTCTCTGCATTGCAACCTTATCGGTGCTCAGGTCAACGCCCTCTGCCTTCTTGAACTCTTCAACAAGGTACTTGGTGATGCATTCATCGAAGTCATCGCCGCCCAGACGGTTGTTACCGGCAGTAGCCAGAACGTCTATAACGCCGTCACCGATTTCCAGAACGGATACATCGAAGGTACCGCCGCCAAGGTCATAAACCATGATCTTCTGGTCGTTTTCCTTATCCAGACCGTAAGCAAGAGCTGCTGCGGTAGGCTCGTTTATGATACGCTTTACTTCCAGACCTGCAATCTTACCTGCATCCTTGGTTGCCTGACGCTGAGCGTCGGTGAAGTAAGCAGGAACGGTGATAACTGCCTCGGAGACAGTCTGTCCCAAATATGCCTCAGCATCGGATTTCAGCTTCTGGAGAATCATTGCGGAAATTTCCTGAGGAGTGTAGCTTTTGTCGTCAACAGTGACTTTGTAGTCAGTACCCATTTCGCGCTTGATGGAAGAAATGGTGCGGTCGGGGTTGGTGATAGCCTGACGCTTTGCAACCTGACCTACCATACGCTCACCGGTCTTTGCAAATGCAACCACGGAAGGAGTGGTTCTTGCACCCTCAGCGTTGGGGATAACGACGGTCTCGCCGCCTTCCATAACGGAGACACAGCTGTTAGTAGTACCTAAATCTATACCTATTATTTTACCCATTGTAATTTCCTCCTGTATATGAGATTGGTTTGAATACTTATTTATATATAAAATTAAAGCGATTAAGCTTTAGTTTGCCACTTTTACCATGGAGAAGCGGATGACCTTATCTCCAAGCGTGAAGCCTTTTTGGAAGACTTCAACGATTTCGTTTTCGCCCTTTTCCTCATCATCAATGTGCATTACTGCGTTGTGAAGATTGGGGTCGAACTTTTCGCCTACATCGTCTATCTTGCTGACCCCCAGACCCTCAAGAGTCTTCACGAACTGGGTCATAATCATCTCAACGCCCTTGGCGTAGGCTTTGTCGGCAGTCTCCTGAGCGATTGCACGCTCAAGATTATCGTAGACGGGAAGGAAAGCATTTACGGCGTTTGCCTTAACATCGGCATAAAGCTCGGTCTTTTCCTTCTGGCTGCGGCGGCGGAAGTTATCGTATTCAGCGCAGAGTCTTAAATACTTGTCATTGAGAGCGGCTAATTCATCGTCGTCAGAGGGCTTCTTTTCGGTTTCCTCAACCTTGACCTCTTCTTCCTTGGTTTCCTCAACCTTGGGTTCTTCGGCCTTTTCTTCCTTTACCTTGGCATCTTCCTCAGTGTGAGGAGCGGTGTCTTTCTTTTCTTTTTTATTATCTTTACTCATTGGGCTCATCTCCCTTTATTATCAATTTATTGTGCATACCCTCCGGCGGGGCTTCGCCTCCGCCCAGCCTCCGGGAAAGTCCGGCGGCAAGGAAACTCAGCTTTGCGGCAACTGCGGAGTAATCCATTCTTGTAGGGCCTACGATTCCGATAAGTCCTCTGGTATTATCTCCCGCATCGTAGCTGGCAAGCACAACGCTTGAGTCTTTAAGCTCTTCCGCCACGTTTTCAGGGCCTATAAGCACCCGAACCTCTTCGCTGCCCTCCATACTTCCGGAGGGAGGCAGGATGTATTCACCGCCTGCTGCCAGATAGTTCATAAGCTTGTGGGCTTTATCGGGATCCCTGTATTCGGGCAGATTCAAAAGCCTGTTTGCACCGGAAATTGCGGTTTCCGGAGTGTTGGCCTCGTTTAATACCTCTATGGCGAAAGCCGCTATCACTGAGGTGAGACCTATGGTGTCGTCTGATGCCCTCTCGGTGGCGTTTATTAACGCCGGGGTTATCTTATCCTCTGTAATTCCGGTAAAGCTGGAATTGAAAAGGGAGGAGAGACGCTGTACCATGTTAGGCCCCACTGATATGGGCAAGTGGACAAGCTTATTTTTAACAGTGTTGCCGCTGAGCATTACCACTATTATAAAGGTGTTGGCATCCACATAAATAAGGTCGAAACGCTTTATTGTGGGTGTCTGCTGAGCGGTAAGAGCCAGTGCCGGATAATCGGTAAGCTGGGAGGCAAGCTTGCTGACGTTTGAAATGGTGTCATCAAGCTCCTGAAGCTTCTGGTTTAAACGACGGTTCAGGTCTTCGGTTTCCTCAATGGAAAAACGCTGTTTTTCCATAAGCTCGTTTACATACATCCGATAGCCCATGGGAGTGGGGACACGGCCCGCTGAGGTGTGGGGCTGCTCCAGATAACCGAGAGCTGCAAGCTCTGCCAGCTCATTTCTGATAGTGGCGGAGGAACATCCAAGCCCGGCGTTCTCGGCAATGACTTTGCTGCCTACCGGCTCGGCGGGGTGGATATATTCATCTACAACTGCCGCAAGTATTTTCTTTTTTCGTTCGCTGATTTCCATTTAAAATACCTGCGCTCCTTCGTTAGCACTCTCGTTGCCTGACTGTTAGCACTCTTAACTGCTGAGTGCTAATATACCACCGGACATGTGCTTTGTCAATAGCTTCGCCGGTTTTGATTTATAAAATTCACAGTTTGGAAATATAAAAATAAATTTTGAAAAATATTTTGCAAGTATACAAAATCTATATAAAAACTATGCAGAAGTGATACAAAGAAAGATTACAATACGTTTATACACGGTACGGCAGAAAAATTTTGTTACTTTTACGATTATTTGCCGTAATTTAAAGTAGAGACAAAGAAGAAAGGAAGTAAAGGCATGAAAATTAAAATCAGAAATATTATATGTATGCTTTTGGCATTTGTAATGCTGCTTTCTCTGGCAGCCTGCGGAGGCGGAGAGAAAGAAAAAGAAAATCTCCCGCCGCAGGAGCAGCCTCCACAGGCGGAAGAAAAAGAGCTTTCGGCAGATAATACGGTAGAAATAAATTACGGCGCAGAGGCAGTAAAAAAGCCGGAGGGCGTAAAAACAATCCTGAATACGGCGTTTTTCGATAACAGCATGTATCTTCTGGGCCTTGACGGCAACGGAAACACCCTCTTTTTCTCCACTCCCTTAGACGAAATTCAGTGGACAGAGCATAAAATTGCAATAGAGGCTGTATCCCCTGACAGCTATATGGAAATTAACGGCATGATGGTGGATGAAAGCTCCGTTTACATCTCCGGTATGAGCTGGGATGAGGACGGAAACGAGCTGAATATTTTGCGGGTGTACGACAGGGAAAGCGGAGAGCAGACTGAGGAATTTAATCTTGAAGACATGGGCTACATGTACCGCCCTCAGTGGCTTAAAACCGCAAACGGTCTTATCTGTATATCCGACGGCATGGCAGTGCTTATAAAAGAGGACGGCACGGTTGAAACTCTTGCAGATGAGAGCACATACTTTGCAGCACAGGTTCAGGACAAAGTAATTCTCTGCATTGCACAGGGCGAAGAAAAAAACCTTGTGGAGCTGGACGGCGAAACAGGAGAGCTTAAAAAGCTCTGCGCCGTAAACGGCAGGTTTAAACCCTACATGGACTGCGGTTCATACATAAGTGAAGGCCCTGTTATTATGGCCGACAGCGACAGTGTGCAGGAAATCAACCCCGAAACCGGAGAAACAGCGGACATGCTCTACTGGAACGACATCGGAGTTGCCGCAAGTTCCGGAATACAGAGCATGTATGTGACGGCGGATAAGGAAATTTATCTTCCTGTCAGTGATGTATTTTCCGATAAAACGGAGATTTATAAAATCTGCCATCAGGACGGCGGCACAAGAAAAACTCTGGTAGTTTCCTCCGGTGCAGGTGTCGGTGGAGTATATACAAACGATGCCATTGCAAAGTTTAACCGTGAAAACGGCGAATATGTAGTAAGACAGCTGGTCTACAATCAGGAGGATGCAGATAAAATCCTCACCCAGATTATAGCAGGCGATGGGCCGGATGTATTTTATATAGGAAGCACTACCGACAGGGAGAGCGCCTTTACAAGAGTAAGCCCGGGCAAAAACCTCTTCGTTGACCTGATGCCATATCTTGAATCAGACCATGATATTAAAAAGGAAGATTTCCTGCCGGGAGTTCTGGAAAGCATGACCGAGGACGGACATATTTACGCCATGCACCCTGCAATTCAAGCCATAAGCATTTCAGCACCAAAGGAATTTGCAGATGCCCTTGAAAGCTGGGATATGGAAAAGCTTAAAGAGCTTTCCGAAAATCTTCCCGAGGGCTACACCCTCTTTTACACTAACAGAGAGGGTATGATGGAATATCTCTGCACTCTTGCAAGCGTACATTTTGTAAATAAGAGCGAGGGCACCTGCTCCTTTGACGACCCGGATTTTGCCGCATGGCTGGAAATTATAAAAAACGCTGAGCCTTATGACTGGGATAACAGCGAAGGTTACGCTCTTTTCCCCTGCTATGCAGGCAACAATATCCCCAGAATGAGCAGGGAGGCGTTCGGGGACTATGAATATGTAGGCTTCTCCAGCTCTGAGGGCGGCATAAACTACCTTTTAAGCTCAGTTGGCGGCTACTCCATTATGGCAGACAGCGAAAACAAGGAGGCTGCCTGGGAATACATTAAAATCCTGCTTTCCTATGAAATTCAGGACAGCCTCAGAGCCTTCGGCTATCCGGTTATGGCGAAAAACTTTGAGGAGAGCATGAAAACGGAGCAAGACCCGGAATACGGAATAGACGGTAAACAGGAGGATGCGGAAAAGCTCAAAGCCATTATTGCAGACTCTGCCGGCATGTGCGAAATGAACGCCGTCAGTGATATTATAATGGAAGAGGCGGAGAAGTATTTTGCAGATCAGAAGCCACTTGAAGAGACGGTTCAGATGATACAGAGCAGGGCAAGCATTTATCTTGCTGAGCAGAAGCAGTAAAAAAAGACGGTTCGGAACACCGAACCGTCTTTTTTCATTGGTATTTTTTACCCACAATGTACAGTGGAATAAACAGCCCGCCCAGGCAGAGAATGAGAAAAATATAAAGCTCATATGAGAAAAAGAATTCAAAATCAAAGACATTTGCAAGAAAACATAATCCGGGATAAATTCCCGCCATAAGGCAGGCCCAGATTTTTCCGGCATTTAGAATATGAGGCCAGTTTGAATTATTAAAATAAAGACCGGGCACGTTTATGCGCAAAAAGCCGTCAGCCATTCCCTGAACTTTGTTTTCATCGTAAAATTTCGGCAGTCTGCTTACTGCAAACAAGCAGAAGTATGAGCCGAAAATCACGCCGAACATAAGAGCGAGCAGCACCGTTGAGGAGATTGAGCCGTAATAATAATCAAGGGTAAAGAATATCCCGCCGATTATAAGGGAAAGGGGATATATTATAATGAACGGCCCTTTGTCCTTATACACACGCTGGGGCTTTTGGTCGGAAAGGGAAATGACGGTTTTTACTATGTCATCCACCTGCTGAGCATCTATTGGGTTTTCCGCTGCCCTCCCGCAGGTTAAAAGCTCTGTTGTACTTATTCCGAATAACTCGGACAGTGGAATGAGAAGAGCAGTATCGGGAATACTTATGCCTGTCTCCCACTTGCTTACGGCTTTATCGGAAATATACAGCTTCTGAGCTAAAGCTTTCTGAGTCCAGCCCCTGCTCTTTCGCAGCTTCAAGATATATGCTCCGAATTCTTTTCTGTCAATTTCATACATGGCGTTCACCTCGGGAAAAGTTTACGACAAGAGGGCATTTTATGCAACCGAATGTCAGTAGAATTGTACTTTTTTATAAAAGTAAGGGACGATACGGAATAATTCCAATATCGGCCCTTAAATGGAGATGATTAATTTTTAGTCGTCCATATCCTCAAAGGCTGCAAGACCGTGCTTGGCCTCCACCTTTGCATCGCCGTGCTTTACAAAGAGCATGGTGATAAAGCTCATTGCAACGAAGAATGCGGCATAGGGGAACAGAACCTTGTATCCTACATGACGCATAAGAGTACCGGCGGCAACAGGGGTAACAACCTGAGCTGCCATAGATGCGGTGTAGTAGTAGCCGGTGAATTTGCCCACATCGGAGCCTTTGCACATTTCAACTACCATAGGCAGGGAGTTTACGTTGATAGCCGCCCATGCAAGGCCTACCAGAGCGAATACGATAAACATAACAATGTTGATGGTATTGTAAAGGGTGGTGAGCACATATCCGACACCGAAGCATACTGCAAGCAGAATTACGCCGAACAGAATGGTCTTTTTTCTGCCGATTTTGGAGGCGATTGCACCGATGGGAATGTAGGAAACGATTGCACCTGCGGTTGCAACCATAAGGCAGGTGGAAGCGCCGCCCAGACTTTGCCCCATGACCTTGCTTACATAGGTAGTAAACCATGTGGTAACGCCGTTGTAGCCGAAGAACCACAGGGCGATGGATGCGAGCAGGAAACCGAGAGAGCGTTTAACCTCTTTGGGGAGAACTTCATTGCCGGTACCTGTTCCGTCATCCTTTGCAAGGTCCCATTCGGGGTGCTTCTCTTCGAGGGCTTTGTTTTCAGCGGCAAGCTTAGGCTCCTTTATAGTGAGGAACAGTATGCCGATAGAAACAAACATTATGGATGCAACTATAACGAAAAGGGGCTGGTAGTTTACATGCTCCAGACCCTGAACCTTGGCGTTGGGGTACATGACTGCGGCAACCATAAGGTACAGCAGACCGCCGACGGCACCCATAAGGTTAATGATTGCATTACCCTCGGAGCGGAGAGGCTTGGGAGTAAGGTCAGGCATGAGAGCGACGGCAGGGGAGCGGTAGCTTCCCATAGCCAGAAGCAGGAGACCCAGAACAATAACAAAGGATACCAGTTTAAAGGCTGCAGGCTCTGCGGCAAAGCTGTTATCCAGTATAGGCAGAATATTTACAAGAATAATGGCGCAGCCTGTACCGAAGAGGATAAAAGGCATACGCTTACCGATTTTTGTATTAGTCCTGTCAGAGATACTTCCGAAAATGGGCAGAAGGAAAAGGGCGAGAATATTATCAGCTGCCATAATGGCGCCGGAGAATGTCTCGTTGAGGTGGAAAGTGTTGGTGAGAATGAGTGGGACAATATTATCGTACATCTGCCAGAAAGCGCAGATTGATAAAAAAGCAAGACCCACAAGAATTGTGCGTTTGTTGTTTAGCTTGAGCTCGTTCATTCATTTGTCTCCATTTCTGTGATAATAAGATGATTTTACAATATATTCATAAAATATACAAGTACCTCATATAACTAAAAATTGACTTGAAGATGTAAGAAGTGGTAAAATATAAAAAAAGGAATATAGTTAAATATATGACTATTTCGCGGAGAGCGAATGTGCTCCGCTGTAACGGAGGTAATAAAATGGAAAAGAAAACAAGAAATGCCCTGATTATAGGGGCTGCCGCGGCGGCTCTGCCCCTGCTGGCGATTGCGCCCGCACGGTCATCAAGACGGCAGAAAGCCCCCTTTGTGGGCCGCAATTTCGCCCACAGAGGCCTTCATTCAAGAGATAAATCCGTGCCTGAAAACTCTCTGGAGGCTTTCCGCCTTGCAGCTGAAAACGGCTACGGTATAGAGCTGGATGTTCAGCTCAGTAAAGACGGTAAGGTTGTGGTTTTCCATGATGATACACTGGAAAGAGTCTGCGGAGTCAATGCAAGAGTTGACGAAAAGACTCTCGCTGAGCTGAGAGAACTTAGTCTCTGCGGCTCTGAATACACAATTCCTCTGTTCACAGAGGTTCTGGACGTTATAAGAGGCAGAGGCCCGCTGATAGTTGAGCTTAAAACCGGCAAGCGCAACCGTGAGCTGTGCGAAAAGACCTACGCTATCCTTGAAAACTACAAAGGCGATGTATGTATTGAGAGCTTTAACCCCTTTATCGTTGCATGGTTCAGAATTCATGCAAGAGATATGCTGAGAGGTCAGCTTGCAGCTCCTGAGGAAGAATATACCATGCTGCCTAAAATTCAGCGCTTTATCCTCAGCAGAACCCTGCTTAACTTCATTGCAAAGCCCCACTTTATCGCCTACAAAATAGGCAGATGCCCTCTGTCGGTCCGCATGTCTGAGCACATGGGAGCTATAAAGGTGGGCTGGACTTCCCACGAACCCAGAAACGAAAAAGGCAGAGATGCTGTTATATTCGAGTTCTATAAGCCCAGACTTAAATTTAAATAAGGAACAGTGCAGAAATGAAAAAAACTAAATTAGCGTTTCTCGGCCTTATCCTTATAATTGCGGCTGTGACCGTTAGCTACCTTGTGAGCGGCAACACTGTGAAGATTTTTGCAAATATCGCTCTTATAGCCGGTATTATTCTGGCGGTAAAAGGATTTACTCCCGGCGTTAAGGAAAACGACAAGGACACTGAGGAAGAGACGCAAACCGGAGAATAAGTCTGCGTATCCGAGTCGTTTATAAGTGTCCGGATAATATTAAACTGAATACCAAATCGGCAGCCGCAAAGCAGAAGCTTGCGGCTGCTTTTTTATATTTTAAAGACGCAGTTTTACACAGTTAACCGCTCTTTATTATATACATGAAATTTGCGAAAAATGTGCAAAAATATGCTATACAGACATTTACCAATTTGAGGTATTACATGGTATACTTTTCTGCACAAATTAAAATTTTACGGAGAATTTTATGAAAAATCGCTTGAACGTTTGGCGTGGTTATTATGGGGGAAAAGTGGCTTCATGAGTAGCAAAACTATTGATTTAGACAAAATTGCTAAAAGACTGAACGAAAATTATCCGCAATGCCGCATTACCGAGACTGACGGCAGACTGGTGATCGAGCTGCCCATTAGCAAAATTGAGGTAAACGGTTTCCATGTTGCTGTATCTGTTTTGGACGAAGCTTTTGACGAAGTGGATTGTGAAAATACCGATGAGCTTTACGAGGTGATTGAAAAATTCATCCTTGTGCTCCGGGAAGATGAGAAATACTGCAACCCCACTTTTGCCCGTGCCAATAAAAATGCCGCAAAATATTTCAGAATGCTTTTGTATGCGGCTGCTGCGCTGCTGGCTGTAATGATTATAGTATGCAGTGTATTTGATTTATCAATGGTTTATCTTCTGATAGGTGTTATTGTACCTTGGCTTGCAGTAATTCCCATGCGTTTTATATGCGGAAACAGCTTTAAACGTGACTGGGTGTGCCCTCACTGCGGCGCAAGCCTGCCGATGGAAGAAAAGAAAATTATCCCGTGTGCAAAGTTGGTAAAGGACAGCGAAGACCAAGAGGTGCTGTCATGGAATGAGGAAGACCGCACACCTCTGCACGACCATCTTAAAGCAATCCGTGCAGGTCTTGCGGTGGTTATGGTGCTGTTTGCCGCCGGGGCCATCATGCCTATTTTACTGTATATTTATACAGACATTAAATTGAGCTGTGAAATTTATCTGGCGTGCTTTTCCTCACTGCCTATGATTTTGTATTATCTTGTTTTTGCGCCTGTTCTGACACCGGACTATCCGGAGGGCGCAACGGAAGAATGGAAGGCAATGCATGTGCGGTTCCCTGTGTCATGTCAAGGCATAATCTCTTTGCTTGTTGCAGGCAGTGTATATTATTTCTGGGAATCTGCAATTTTGCAGATTGCAGACACCGGACGGTTTATGCTTTTGGCAGCGGCTGTTTCGGGGGTGCTGATGGCATTGTTTTATTTCCGCACACCTAAACGTCTTCGCAAAGAAGACGGACTGGGGTTAATTATACTGAGTCTTTTTCTTGTTGCCATTTCGCTTACATACGGCCTGAATATGGCTATTTCCGAACCTGCCCGGCATTACCCTGCGGTTGTTGTGGAACAAAACGAAAGTGAAAGCGAAGATAACGGAGCAAAAACCCTGACGCTGCTGCTTGATGACGGGAAAGAAATGGAACTGAATACGAGCGATAAAGTGTATGCTCTGGTAAATGCCGGAGTTGAATTTGTGGTTTGCCAAAAGGAAAACTTCCTTGGGATACGCATGGTTCGCCTCCATCTGCCGGAGGGGACGGACGTTTCTCGGCTTTTAAATCCAAACCAAAACGGAGAAACACAATAAGGAGATCTGAGTGAAATGAAAAGAGAGTGGAGCCGGATCATATTTATCATTACGTCTATGATTATGGGTATTCTGATAGGCCGGGTTATGGTGTCTGCTCAGATAGCACAGTTAAATGACCCGGAGATTATCCGCCTTTTTACGGAGAAGGGTATGGAGGTGCCTGAACCTTTAAGCTTTGCTCCGTGCCTATGCTGATATACAAGCTTTATGCAGCCTGCACGAGATGAAATTGAGGAGGACTTATCATGTTTGGCTTTAAGAAAAAGAGAAAAAACCGCTGCTGATCAAAACAAAAGATGTTTTTCAGATAATAAAATCTGATTACGACAATGACTCAGCCTTTACCCTTGCTGAATTTATCTGTGATAATCAGCATTATCTTATAGGCTCCTGTGTTCATCCGCCTGAGGCGGAGGAGAGAAAGGAAAATGTAATATTTATTTTTCAGGATAATGTATACAGAACCTTTGAGGAATTTGAAAAAATGTCATATATCGGTTTCACCAAAGTATCTGAGCTGGAACAGCCTGTGGAAATAGTCAGAGCGGGTATTGTGGAAAATGACACTTTGCTGAAAACGCCATGGGGTGATAAAAGACTGGCTGACAGAGCGGTAAATAAAGACAGCTGACCTTGACGGTACAAAAAAGTATGCAGCTTACAAAGAAACAGAAAATGAAAAGGGAGAGTTGCACATGAAATTTTTGGCTTTGCTGATTACCTCATATCTTGCAGCAGGGGTGCTGGATTTGCTGTCAAAGAGAAATCGCAGCACTACCAAGTCTCTGAATAAGTTTACTGTGAGAACCATAATGGATGTGGCATATATGTGCAATAGGCGTTGCAATGTGGATAGCTTTCATTGTATTCATACTCCTGTCAGAACCTGAGCGCCTTGACGACGGACGCTTTATGATGGTTTTTGTTCCCCTTACGGTTATTTGGCTGGGAATAACCTTCTGGGGCATGCTGGCTCCCGTAAAGGGCGTGTGGGACATTGTGGTTGACGGTGGTTGACGGTGATTGACGGTGATTGACGGTGATGATATAACGGTTATTAAGGCGTTTATTTTTAAACGGCACTGGAAAATTTCCAACATTTCCTATTGCAAAGCGAAAAGGGACGGCATGAACGTTTATGTGGAAGGGCGGAGAAGAAAAGCCTTTTTCATAGACGGCATGACCGATCACTACTCAAACTTTGTAAAACGAATGGAAAAAGAGGGGAAAGAAATCCGTTTTCCTGCGGTAAAATCATGAATTTCAATTATATGGCCGAAAGAAGATAGGCATATGAAAAAGTTTCTGAAAATTTTAGGAATAAGCGCAGCTGTTGTGGCTGGTGTTTTTGCAGGTTTGGTTATTTTAGGCTGTATTGTGGATCCGTCTGAGGATGAGGACAGCGAATTTTATACATGTGCACCTGAGGCAATAGCGAAATATAAGCCTTTGTTCCCGCCTTGGGGTATGCCTGATGAAAGTAATATTACAGATTCAATGTATTATGACACTGCGGAAGAAGCCATAGAGCACGACAAAACACTGGCAGCAGGCGATGAGGAGCAGAATAAGGACGAAAATATGCTGAACCATGTTACCGAAGTTCTGCACACATGGGAAGGCGATGAATATGTTACTGTCTTTTACCGCGCGGAAAATGAGGATAACTCAAAACAGGGCTTGGTGTTTGCAAAGTGCAGAAAAAAGGACTTTGACGGAAAAACAAAATATGCTTTTGTAAATTCACAGTATACTATCTCTAAGCCTGACACAAAGTATATTATTCATTTTGAAGAGGATATCGGAGAACTCCTGAGCCTGAGCGATGCAATGCAGGATATAAATCCTTCGTATCCCGATACCCGTTTTGTTTACGGATATTCCCATAACAAGAATATCTATTCCCTTGAAGTTGAGGGACAAAAGCCGGACGGAATTATCGAACTGGATATGTATGGCAGAACCATGTACTTCTGGTACTTTGATGACCTGAAAAGTGATAAAGCCGGCAGCTCTTTGAGCTATACTGTCCGCAGAGCAGATTAAATAAGACCTGCACACAGCCAAATGAAAAGGGAACGCGTCTTTGATGCGCTCCCTTTTATACGTTTTATTCTTCTTTTTCCTCGGCTTCTTTTAAATCCTCAGGCAGAACCGCCATAAGGTCCTCCTTGGTGGGGTTATCCATTGCAGCCACACGGTTTGACTGGCGCACTATCATATCCTCAAAGATGTTTCGCACGTCGCGGCCGTTTCCGAAGTTGTCGTCTCTGTTTTCGTAGAGAGAGTCAAACAGCTCCTTTGAAGCCTTTTCCGCATCTTCCGTCAGCTCGTAGCTGTTCTTTTTACAGCGGATACGGAAGATTTCCATAAGCTCATCACCCTTGTAGTCGGGGAAGTTAAAGTATTTATTAAAGCGGGACTGGAGGCCGGGGTTGGAGCTGAGAAACTTCTCCATAGGCCCTGTGTAGCCTGCAACTATAACCACAAGGTCATCGCGGTTATCTTCCATTGCTTTCAGTATAGTTTCGATAGCCTCTCTGCCGAAGTCGTTTTCTCCGCCGGAGGAAAGGGAATAGGCTTCATCTATAAACAGCACTCCGCCAAGAGCGGATTTAATAACGTCCTGAGTTTTAAGGGCAGTCTGGCCTACATAGCCTGCCACAAGGCCGGAACGGTCAACCTCCACAAGCTGGCCTTTGCTCAGAACGCCTATGGATGCGTAAAGACCGCTTATAAGTCTTGCAACGGTGGTTTTACCGGTGCCGGGGTTTCCTAAGAATACCATGTGGAGAGACATGGGAGGAACAGGCAGTTCGTTTTCCTGCCTCAGCTTTCTCACCTTCATAAGGTTTACAAGGTTTTTGATGTCCTTTTTTACATCTTCAAGTCCAACAAGGGAATTGAGCTGCTCCATAAGCTCCTCAAAGCTGGGCTTTGGTTCTTCCTTTTCCTCGCTCTCGGCAGCTTTTTCCTCACCGCCGGAGGTCTGCACCTGAGGGGCGTGCTTTTCCTTAAAGCTGGGGTCGGAGTTTGTGACAAAATCCAGAGCGTTAAGCCCCGCAATGCCTTTTCTTACGCCGGTTGCATCGCAGATAGCCCCGAGCTTATCCGTACATTCGGTTATAAGCTCGGCTTCTGCGTAGCTCACCTCGTCGTCAGTTGCGGCAAGGTATAAAAGGATGTTGGTTAACATTCTTATAAACGTACGGGAAGTCTGAGTACCTTTTTTACCGTCGCTCTCCGCCAGATTCCAGAAGAAGGGGGGAGGCAGCATAATGTCCTGCTCACACACGGCATGGGTCAGGTTCCAGAGAAGCCAGTGAGGCTGGGGCTGATTTTTGGAATAAATCTGGTTTGCCATGTCCACATGGCGCTCCGTAATGCCGCCGCATCTGCTCCACAGAGACAGAGCGCACTGGGTCACATATTCATCCAGTTCCTTTGCAAGTGCTCTGCTTCCGATGCGGTAAAAAGCATCGGTATTTACTGTATAAATTTTATGAAATTCCTCAGGGGAACGGTTCCAGGTGGTAGGCATAGTCATACGCTCCTTGCCTTAACAATAATACGCTCATTATAAAAAGAAAATGCGGACAGGTCAATAGCTGTCCGCATTTTAAGACGTATTTAGTTAAATGGTGCAAAGCGGCTGCCGCCTTTGGGCTGCTTTCCCGGCCGCAGCTTCAAGCCCGCCTTTTCCGCTGCCTGCTGGCCCTGCTTTTCATTTTTTATCCGCTGCCAGACCTTTTCAAAGCTTTTAAGCTCATTCAGCATTTTTTTGTCCATTTTCTCTCACTCCAAACCTTTCTCAGTTCTTAACATTCTATGCTGACTATTGCAAAGAGGTTAAAGATATGAGATAATAAACCCACTATAATCTGATTTTACGGGATGTGTAATATATATGGCAAGATTTTTTATGGCAGGCACCAACATTCTGGGCGGCATGGCAATTATGAAAGGCAGAGATGCGGAGCATGTCCGTGTTCTCAGACTCCGTCCGGGCGAGGATATGATAATATGCGACGGCAAGGGTACCGACTATAAATGCCGTCTTGTTAAGGCCGATAAGGAGCAGGTTGAGGCAGAGGTTATCGAGGTTGTAAAATGCCCCGCAGAGCCTACTGTAAAGGTCACCGTTCTCTGCGGTCTTCCCAAGGGAGACAAGACGGATTATATTATTCAGAAGTCCGTTGAAGCAGGTGCAGATGAAATTATGTTCTTCCAGTCTGCAAGATGTGTTGCAAAGCCCCAGAACATGGAAAAGAAGCTGGAGCGCTGGCAGAGAATTGCCGAGGAGGCTGCAAAGCAGTCCGGCAGAGGCATTATCCCTCAGGTTAGCTGGGCGGGAGATTTTGCAGGTGCTCTGGATGTGGCAGTTAAACAGGAGCTGGGCATCTTCCTTTATGAAGCCGGAGAGCGGGAGGCTTTAAGCGACGTGCTTGACGGCAACAGAGAGGTTAAGAGCATTGCCCTTATGACCGGCCCTGAGGGCGGCTTTGAGGAGTTTGAAACCAAGCTTGCAAAAATTGCAGGGCTTCATATCTGCTCCATGGGTGAGCGTATTCTCCGCTGCGAGACAGCACCCATTGTGGCACTCACTGCCGCAATGTATGCCACCGGAAATCTTGCATAAGAAAAAGACTGCAATAAAAACGGAGTGTATCAAAATGACACACTCCGTTATTTTTATTTTACGTTTATGTCCCGCAGTCTGAGCTTATTGCGCAGATCCTCAATATCATTGTGGAAAACTATTCCATCCATGCCGCAGCAGAGAGCGCCGTCAATGTTTGCGGGAGCGTCATCAATAAAAAGACACTCTTCCGGCTTTAAGGAGAATTCCTCAAAGAATTTCTTATAAATCTCGTAATGGGGCTTTAAAAGGCCGTAGTTTGCGGAGAGGAAAAGACCGTCGAAGTATTCATGTCCCGGAACTCTGGACCAGTATTCACTGTGGCGGCGGCTGACATTTGAGAGAAGATAAATGCCGTAGCCCATGTCCTTTAACTCGTGCACCAGCTCTGCAGCGCCGGGGACGGGAATAATGGGCTTATCCCAGTTGAAAATTATCTCACGTACATATTTATGCAGATGCTCAGGCACATTTTTGCACATGTTCTCGCAGGCTTCCTCGTCGCTTATAGCACCTCTGTCCATTCTGACCCACTGGAGAGAGAGGAAAAGCTCATTCTGGATAAGCTGTCTGTCCTCTTCGGGAACTCCGAAACGCTCCATAATCTCTTTAGGTCTGAAATCAACAAGAACCCTGCCCATATCGAAAACAATGTTTTTTATCATATGCTACTCCCTTAAAAAACGTTTTCTAAATTTTAACGCCGGATGAAAGCCGTGTCAACAGGCGGAAATTGACGAAAATCCGCCCCGGCATATTTATAAACTGACTTAATAGGAAAAAACATTGAAAAATCAAAGAAAAATCTCAAAATAGACTTGCATTTAGGGGCGTTTTCTGGTATCATATCATAGCATTTCACACGGAGACGGACTTTTCTTCATGTGGCAGCCCCGGAAAATCGGAGCGGCTTGAGGAAGAGGATGAAGTTTCCGGAGGAAAATAACAAAATTTTGGAGGAAAATCAAATGTCAGTAGTATCTATGAAGCAGCTGCTGGAAGCAGGCGTCCACTTCGGACACCAGACCCGTCGTTGGAACCCTAAAATGGCCGAGTACATTTACTGTGAGCGTAACGGTATTTACATCATCGACCTGCAGAAGACAGTCAAGAAGCTGGAAGAGGCTTATGACTTCGTAAGAGAGCTCGCCGCTAACGGCCAGTCCATCCTGTTTGTTGGTACCAAGAAGCAGGCTGCCGACGCTGTTCGCGAGGAGGCTTCCCGCGTTGGCCAGTACTATGTCAACGCTCGTTGGCTGGGCGGTATGCTCACCAACTTCAAGACCATGCGCACTCGTATCGACCGCCTGACTCAGCTCAAGAAGATGCAGGAAGACGGCACCTTCGACATGCTGCCCAAGAAGGAAGTTATGAAGCACCTGGGCGAGATGGAGAAGCTGGAGAAGTATCTTGGCGGCGTTAAGGACATGAAGAAGCTGCCCGGCGCACTCTTCGTTGTTGACCCCCGCAAGGAGCACAATGCCATTGCTGAGGCTCGCAAGCTTCACATTCCCATTGTCGCTATCGTTGACACCAACTGCGACCCCGATGAGGTCGATTACGTTATTCCCGCAAACGATGACGCTATCCGCGCTATCCGCCTGATCTCCGCCACCATGGCAAATGCAGTTCAGGAAGGCCGCCAGGGCGTTGACGCTGAGGAAGAAGTTCCCGCAGAGGCAGAGGCCGCTGAGGAAGAATAATCCTGCAAGATGACAGGGGCGTGCACAGCGCGCCCCTTGTTTTGAAATTATTACCTTATTACAATAGGAGGAAATTAAAATGGCTTTTACCGCTAAAGATGTTAAGACTCTCCGCGATATGACCAATGTCGGTATGATGGACTGCAAAAAGGCACTTACCGAGACTGACGGAGATATGGATAAGGCAGTTGAATGGCTCCGCGAGAAGGGCCTTGCAAAGGCTGCCAAGAAGGCAGGCCGTATTGCTGCTGAAGGTATGGCTTATGCACACGTTTGCCCCGAGTGCGGTGTCGGTGCTCTGGTTGAAGTAAACTGCGAGACCGACTTCTGCGCAAAGAGCGAGCTGTTCGTTGCTTTCGTTGAGGATATCTGCAAGACCATCATCAAAGAGAACCCCGCAAATGTTGAGGAGCTCATGAACTGCAAGTACTTCGGCAGTGAGCTGACTGTTGCCGAGACTATGCCGGAGAAGGTTATGTCCATCGGTGAGAACCTGCAGATCCGCCGTTTCGTCCGCTTTGACAAGAACACCAGCATTGCTTATGTTCACGCCGGCGGCAAGATCGGTGTTCTGGTCAACCTCGAGGTTGAGGGCGGCATCGACGCTACCGAGATCGGTAAGGACATCGCGATGCAGATCGCAGCTCTGTCTCCCCGCTTCTGGGATAAGAGCCAGGTTACTGAGGAAGTAAAGGAAGAGGAGAAGAAGATCGCTCTTGCTCTTATGGATCAGGATCCCAAGATGGCCTCCAAGCCCCAGCAGGTTAAGGAGAAGATCGTTATGGGTAAGATGAACAAGTTCTACGAAGAGAACTGCCTGCTGCAGCAGGTCTTTGTTAAGGACAGCTCTATGACCGTTGAGAAGTACATCGCTTCCGCTGCTAAGGCTCTGGGAGGCTCCGTCAAGTTCGTTGACGCTGTTCGTTTCATGAAGGGCGAAGGTATAGAGAAGAAGGAAGAGGACTTCGCAGCTGAGGTTGCAGCCCAGATGAACATGGGTAAGTAATTCTTCGGAATTCTTAATTTAAAGTCAAGACCACCGGTTAAGCCGGTGGTCTTGACTTTACTTCCTTATGGGCGGCATCCATTACGATACTGGCCTTTTTTAAACAAGTTTGTTGAAAGATAAATTAAATTGCGTATTTTAAAATGCAGAATGCATGGAGTGCAGCTCCGATATCCACAAAAATGTGGAAAACTGTATGGTATATAGGCTTCTTTTTTCCCACATTGTAGAGTATAGCGCCCACAGTGTAGGAAAGTCCGCCCATAAGGAGCCACATGAAGCCGTTTAATCTCAGAGCGTCCAGAGTGGGCTTTATGGCAATCACCACAAACCAACCCATGCCGATATAGCAGCCCATGGAAAGCTTTGAATATTTTTCGTGGTCTATGGCAGTAAACACGGTTGCAAAGGCAGCCAGTGCCCATTCAGCGCCGAACACCGTCCATGCCCAGCCGGGATGTACGGGGCGGATAGCGCTTAAAAGTATGGGGGTGTAGGTTCCGGCAATGAGAAAATATATAGTGCAGTGGTCTATGACCTGCATCACCTTTTTGCCCATTCCGGGAACCAGACCATGGTAAACGCTTGATATGGTAAAGAGCAGAATCATAAATGCGCCGTAAATGGAAACGCTGACAATGCCCCATGTGTTATGATGGGAGGCTGCAATAAGTATTCCGAAAACCAAAGTTACGATTCCAAGCACGGCACCTAAAATATGAGTTGCCATGTTCAGCATATCTTCTTTTCTTGTGTAGTCAGGGAGGGTGCGGTCCCTGAGCGGTGTGCGTGACATAAAAAACACCTGACCTTTCTGCAATTAAGCATACGCCATAAGCGGGGGAGAGACAAGCTACGAGGCAAATTCTTCACTCTACCACAGGGAGAGAGCCGCTCTACTACCGGAAAAACACTGAAAAATCAATGGTTTCCGGCATTTTAGTAATTTGCAGTAAAATTACCGCTCTTCCTGTTCTCCCGGTACAGTTATAATAAACAGTGGCATGGAATTTTAAACAGTGCTATAATAAGCACAGCTTATCTTGAAATTTATGGGAGGAAACAGAGTGTTAGATAATACAGGGTTTAATTTATAGGCTGACGGCTACGACAGGAGTGTGGGACTGTCTGACGAAAACAACACCTACCATTTTGCGGGATATAAGCTGGTTCTAAACAGTATTTATAAAGATGTATTGTCCTATGCGGGAAAAACAGCGCTGGACATTGGTTTTGGAACAGCGTTTCTTACATTAAAGCTTTATGAAAAAGGCTGTGCAGTTTACGGACAGGACTTTTCAACAAGAATGATTGAGCTTGCACAGGAAAAATGCCGGATGGAAAGCTTTATCAGGGAGATTTCACGAAAGGGCTTACGGAAGAATTAAAGAAAAATAAATATGACGCCATAATAGCCAGCTATTCCCTTCATCACCTGACTGACGATGGAAAGGCTGCATTTCTTAAAGAACTGCTGCAGCTGCTCAATGACGGCGGAGCGGTTTATATAGGTGATGTTGCTTTCGAAACACGCGCACAGCTCCGGCAGTGTAAGCAGGCGGCAGGAGAGGGAGGGGATGAGGACGAAATTTATTTCGTCTATGATGAGCTTAAAGAAAAGCTGCCAAACCTTGAATTCAAAAAGATGTCCCACTGCGACGGTGTATTTACATTACGGCGCTGAACTGCGGAATTGCATAAAGAAAACGGCAGACAGAGAAAAACTCTGTCTGCCGTTTATTAGTTTTATGAATCAGTCCTCGTCCATTGCGTCCTTGTCGCACACTGTAAGGTATGCAATATAGCTGGATATGAACATCAGAACTGCACCTATGCTCATTACGGTGTAGCACTTAATGTACCAGTCACCGTGGCGCTGTACAAGGTATTCAAAGTATCCCACCAGTGCAAGGCCGCCTGCAAAGACAAGCCAGATTAAAACGTGGTAGAACTTAAAGCCCCTTGCCTTTATGGATGCTACGCTGTAATACACCAGAGCTGCCAGCAGGCACACTGCGCTCACTATCTGCACAAGGCTTATAAAGCCGTTGAGGCGGAAGAAGCTGGAGTCGTAGCGGGTACTGTCCAGAACAACCTCCACAGCGCCGTAAAGAGCCAAGAAGATAATGGCAATGTTGCCTCTCTGGATGCCCCAGCGCATGGGGATTTTGTGTCTGCGGCAGTAAAGAACAGTGATAAATCCGGTCATCAGCATCATCAGAATAAACTGGATGAAGAAGGTTGCAAAGCGGTACTCAATAAGTCCGGTAGAGGTGGGAACCGCAATGCCCACAGGCAGATGCCGGAAAATTGGGTTTTTAATGATTATGGTGCTGCGGCATGAGGAATTAAACAGGGAGCTGAGCCGGATAAGGGCGATTGTAAGGGCGGTACCGGGGGCCATGGCATCGTAGATTTCGGATGCACTGTCGGTCAGGTGCAGAGCCTTCACAATAAGCCCAGCAAGGAAAATTCCTATAAACATACCCGGCAGGCAGTAGCCGCCGTTTGAGTAGTCGGTAATGGCCTTAATCATGCCGGGATACTGCTCTGCGTGGCAGTACCAGTGGATAAAGCGGCAGAAAAGCACAGAGAGGAAAAGGGCTATGGGGAGCATAACCCACATGGCGGCTTTCCGTCCGCCGTTTGCGGTGTACAGGGCGTAGCTCAGGCAGAAGCCGGCCACGATACCCAGAGTAATTATAACGGCGCTCCAATATATAATTGTGTTTCCACTGTATATTGCTATCTCGTTCATTGTGCCGCCTCCTCTTCGGGAACTGCTGTTGCAAAGTAAATAATATCGCTCATGGTACGCTCGTAACCCCAGTCAACATGGTTTACAAGCTCTCCGTTCATCATCAGAACGGAGGTCTGACCGCCGTCCAGACCGTAAACCTTGGGGCAGCCCTTGTCAAACAGGAACTTGCCTACCTGATTTAAGGTGGCGGCTACAGTGTAGCCCACGTCATAGTTGACGGTCATAAGAACGTAGTGGAGCTTGTCGAACTGGCCTATGGCAGATCTGGAATAGTTGGTGTTAATTTCACCTATGGGGTAGTTGCTGACCTCCCTAAGCTCACCGTTATCGGCAAGAATGGGGCCGAAGGACAGAGTGAACAGAACGTCGTTGTCCTTTATAAACTGCTTTGTGTTTTCCTCGTCGTAAAGCTCACCGGCGTAGGAGAAGAGCAGGTCACCGGAGGAGGTGATATGGCAGGAATCCAGCTTGTCGGGAGCGAAGCGGAACAGCTGCCGCTGGAAAACGGTGATACCGATATTACGGAAGTCATAGAAGTCACCGTTTATGGCAATAACGGAGTTGCACTCCTTTGCCATGTCGGATGCGTAGTAGCGTTTACCAACACTGTAACTGTCCCCTGCAACCTTACGGCGTATCTGAGAGCCGTGGGCAATCTTAACCTCAGCGCAGGAGCAGCACTTGCCGTCGATGTCTTCCTTCCATGTGATAGCCAGAATAGTATCATCAAGGTAATATTTTATCTCGGAACCGGGGATGAATTTTGCATCGGGATTGAAAACCACTTCCTGACCGTCCAGAAGAACGGCGGCGGACTCAATGACCTTCATAACCTCCTGAGGGTCGGTGGTAGAGCCGAAGTTATTGGGGTTGGGCTTGGGGGCAACGTTAACGTCCTCACCGATTGTGTATATCTTGGGGATATATGTCAGATCACTGAGGGCATCACTGGCGGCGTTATTTGCGTAGTTATCAAATTTCTCCACCAGATTCATCTGGGATTTAACAGAAGTTGTTGTGACTGTACCGGAGTCGGGGTGGACATTCCTGACTACCCAGCTCAGAGCGAAAATGCCGATTACAGCAAAAATTATGCTTATTATTGCGGCTAAACCACGATTCTCTTTTCCGGGCTGCTCGTCAACCTTTACAGGAGCGGGACGCTCAATTTTACGCTTAGGTCTGCGTACCTGAGTTTCCCCGTCGGTTTCGGGAACCTGATGCCGCACATGTCTCTCCTCGGGGGACTGAGGTGCAGGGCGGGTATGACGCTGCTGCACAGGTTGCTGGAGGCGTACATGGCGCTGCTCCGCAGGTTCCTGAGCGGGGCGCACATGCCGACGCTGAATGTTCTGCTCCGCCGGTTCGGCAGGACGGGCGTGTCTTGCAGCAGGAGGGGCAGAAGCGGGACGGCGCGGAGGAACAGGCCGTGCATGAGGTGCTTTCGGGGCTGCGGGCTGCTGGGCAAAGTCCTGAACACCCATATCGAAAATATCTTTAAAGGGATCGGCGGGAGCGCCCGCTTTCGGAGCGGCCTGAGGCTTTACCGGGGGCTCGGGTTTTGAAACAGGCTCCGCCTTTTGACTTTCCTGCGGTGCTCCGCCGGAGATCATATTGTCGCTGAATGATGAAAATTCAGCCAGAATATCGTCTATGGAGTAATCTTTGTTATCATTCATATTTTAGCCTTCACCCTCCTCAGTTGGCGGTATTTCCGCTGAGAGCCTTTATAAGACTGTGGGCGGGAATGACAGACCAGCTGCCGTCGGAATAAACAAGCTGGAGCTGAATGCCTGCATTGGTGTAGTATTCAGAAGCATTTTTGAGAACTTCGTTTAATGCCTTTGCGTAGGCCTCATGGGCTACCTCAGGCAGATAGTTGTTGTGTTCATCATAAACTGCCTTGGCGGGGCGGCTTGCGACAATATCCTTCAAAATCGCCTCTGTTTTGGCCTGAATATCGGCCTCGGTAGCGGGGAGGTCAAGGAAGGTGAACTGAAGCTGCTGTTTTGCCTCAAGCTTATTTATAAAGCAGTCTCCGGTAAGCTCGTATGAAAAGCTGTTTTTAAGAGCGTCATACATAAGCTGACCTGATTCGTCTGAGGGCTGATTTTCAAGCCCCAGACTGGAATAACCGTTAAGAAGTGAATATGCGGTATCGTAGTTGCCGGAAATTATGGAGTCCATAAACTCCTTTGCAACTGTCTGTGGGTCGCCGGTAGGCTTTGCAACGATAGTGCCGAGCTTTACACCGAGCATACTTAAAACCACTGCTGCTACTGTGAAAACAACAGCCAGCACTGCCCACATGGGCTGAATACGGCTGCGCTTTTTAATAAGCAGCACGATTACGGCGATAAGTGCCGTAAGCACAAGTATAAAGCATATTGTGGAGCCATGCCCTAAAATACTGACGGAATCCGCGGAAATGTCGGTTCCGGCATTTGCAAGGCTTTCACCGGGAAGTTCGTTGTTCATAGACTCTGCAGCCTCCTCTTTCTCTGTATCTTCTGCCTCGGCAGCTTCGGCGCTTTGAGCAGCAGCCTCGGCCACGGTACGGGCGGCCTCTTCGGCCTTTGCTTTTTCCTCCGCCTCAAGGCGCAGGGGGGTATTATACTGAGTATAGCCGCACATCAGCGTTGCATAATCGGCCATAACATCGTAAGCTTTGTTAACTCCGTCTGTAAACATTACAAACACAATGGGGTCATCGGTATATGCTATCGCGCAGTCGCACATGTAGAGCTTCGGGCCGTCTGTCAGGTAGCCGTATTTGTGGGCTATATCATAGCGCTGCTCACGGAGCTTGAAGTAATTGTGGGGTTCTGCCTCCTGCATGGCTTCAATAAGGCCGGGGAAACGGTCGGGGTTTTCAGCCAGAAGCTTTATGCAGGTAACCATCTGTTTTGGCGTGAAGAAGTTATTCTCGTAATACGTTTCGTCAACATTTTCCGGGTCAACGCCCATGTATGGGGCGATAAGCTCACGGTAGCGATGATAAACGGAGTTGCCGTTTTCTATCCAGCGGCCGGCCTCGTTCCAGAGAATTTTGGCGTAATCGTTATTTGAGCTTACAATAGAGCCTCTTAAAAGCTCGGAATAGCGGTAGCCGCCGATGAGATCATCCATAGCAAGCTTGCCGTTGCTCACCTTTTCGGTAAAGAGCATGTTGAGGGGAACCTTGAACATACTGCCGGACACCATGTATTTATCTTCATTTACATAGTGCTCCTCGCTGGTATTCAGATTATAGTAGCCGAGACCGATTTTATCTTCATCAACCTCGTACCTTTCAAAAAGCGCCTCAACTACCTGATCCCAGCTTTTTCCCTCGTAGGAAAAGTTCTTTGCCCATGCGTCTGCAAATGCCGAGGGGCACAGGCTTACCATCAGGCATATCAGCAAAAATCCTGATAAAATTTTCTTTAGTGATTTCATTATATCTATCTCCGGGCGTTATACACCTACTCTAGCATATTTAATCTTGACCTTTCTATTTTACCATTAAAGTTTGCAATTTCAATAGTAAGCTTTCAAAAAATAATTAAGATTAGTTAATAATTTGAAAATGATTGATTATACATACTTTTTATAGCTGTAAACGCTGTCAATAATGTTCTCGGCAGGTAAAAATTCCCTGTCCCAGCGCTTCAGCCACAGCCCCGCCAGACCGTATTCCCCGCACAGGCGGATTTTTGCACTGATACTTCTTGCATCCTCATAGCAGACCCGGTGTTTTATGCCTGCAAGGTCAGAATATGAAAAGGTCGGGAAAAGCTCTTTCGGCATGAATTTGATCTCCGCACCTATTGCAGCGGCAAGATTCTGCGCTCTGACACTGCTTATAGGGGAGGCGTTAAAGCCGTAGTGCCATGGAATTGACCAGTCAAAGCCCATGCCGGATAGACAGATTATAAGCTTTTTCGCAGGAACACTTTTCGATACACTCTCAATGCTTTTCCGCACCCGGCTTATGGGGGAGACCGCGCCGGGAGGGCTTGAAATGCCGGAATAGTCGTAGCTTAAAAGCACTACTCTGTCGGCGCATTTTCCCGCACACTCTACGGCTTTTTCTGAAAGCTGGCTGAATTCAGGCGGAACGGCGGTACAGATAAAATAAAAGCCGTTTTCATGGCAGAGGGCAGAGCATTTTTCCAGAAAGCGGCAGTAATTATCACAGTCAAAGGGGAAAAGACAGCAGAATTCAAGATAAATTCCTTTTGCGCCGCTTTCCTTTACAGCCGACATGAGAAGCTTGCACAGCGTTTCCCTTGAATCCTCATCCTTTAACGCAAAATGGGCAAGCTCTCCCGAATATGCGCCCCGAGAGCAGAGATTATAGACACCTAAAAGGGGAACAGCTTCATAATTTAAAGCTTCTTGCGCAAAATTTTGCGGGCTTTCCTCCATTGTGATGCCGCCCTCATGGGAGAGCCGGATTGAGTACGGAACGGCAAAGCAGAATTTTTCCAGAAGCTTTTTCCGGCGCAGCGGCGGCAGGTCTGCTTTAAGCTCTCCGCAAAGCTCGGTTTCGCTTTCGGGAGTGCTATTGTTATTTGGGATGAGCAGACTCAGCCCCGCTGTTACGCTCTCAATTTCAAGCCCGTTTGCGTTCATCAGCTTATCTTCCCCGATACCGAAACGGCGGGACAGGGAAGGGAGAGTGTCTCCCTTGCGGCAAATATAAATGTCCATATACAGCGCCTCCAATATATGATGTATTATTTATATTCAGGCACCCTTCTGTACTTGCGGCAAAAAACAGCTTATGGTATAATAAGCTATACTTTTAAAAACGGAGGAAATATTTTTTATGGAAAATACTCTGCCTAAACGCAGCGAAGTTCCCGAAGAATTCACATGGAAGCTTTCTGATATATTCCCCAGCGATGAAGCATGGGAAGAGGAAAACGAAGCTTTAAAGCTTATGCCTGAGAAAATCACGGCATATCAGGGCAAGCTGAGCGAGAGCGCCGAGACTCTGCTGGGCTTCTTTAAGCTTCAGGATGAGCTGGAGGTCCGGGTTTCAAAGCTGTTCGGCTACGCCAACTGCAAGGGCGACCAGGACACCGGCAACAGCTTCTATCAGGGCATGAAGGGCAAGGCAATGAGCACCTATGTGGGTATTGCCAGCGCCGGCTCCTTTGCAACTCCTGAAATCATGGCCATTGACGAGGACAAGCTGAACCTGTTCTACACCGCTCAGCCCGGTCTGGAGGAGTACAGAAGAAGCATTTATCAGATCCGCCGCAGAGCCGAGCATATTCTCTCTCCCGCAGAGGAAAAGCTTCTTGCTGCTGCCGGAGAAATGGCTGACTCTCCCGATAAAATCTACGGCGTATTTGCAAATGCCGATATTAAGTTCCCCAACGTAAAGGACGGAAATGGCAAGGAGCACCAGCTCACCGGCGTTTCTTTCGTTCCCCTGCTGGAAAGCTCCGACAGAGTGCTCCGCGAGAACACTTTCAACACCTATTACGAAACTCTGAGTCAGTTTAAAAATACTGCCGCAGCCCTCCTTGACGCTCAGTTTAAAAATCTGAACTTCTTTGCGGAGGCAAGAAAGTACCCCGGCACTCTGGCTGCATCTTTGGATGCCACCGAGGTTCCTACTGAGGTTTACCTGAACCTTATCGACGCTGTCCACGGCAACATGGATAAGATGTACAAGTACGTCGCTCTGCGTAAAAAGATGCTGGGCGTTTCCGAGCTGCACATGTATGATGTCTACACTCCCATTGTTGCAGATGCAGCAGAAAAGATAAGCTACGAAGAGGCAAAGGAGACCGTTCTTGAGGCTTTGGCAGTTCTGGGCGAGGATTACACCGACCTGCTCAGAAACGGCTTTAACGAGCGTTGGATTGATGTTTACCCCAACGAGGGCAAGCGCGGCGGCGCCTACTCCTCTGGCAGCTCCAGACCTCACCCCTTCGTACTGCTCAACCAGAAGGACACTCTGGACAGCATGTTCACCATGGCTCACGAAATGGGTCACGCACTCCACAGCTACCACAGCTGCAAGTACCAGCCTGTTTCCACCAGTGACTACGTTATATTCGTGGCTGAGGTTGCATCCACCTGCAACGAAGTTCTGCTTATGCGCCATCTGCTTTCCAAGACCACCGATAAGAAGCAGAGAGCATACCTTATAAACCACTTCCTCGACCAGTTCAAGGGTACTGTATACCGTCAGACCATGTTTGCTGAGTTTGAGCTTATGATGGGCCAGATGGCAGAGCGCGGCGAGACTCTCACTGCTGAGGCTCTGTGCCGGAAGTACCATGAGCTTAACGAGCTGTACTTCGGACCTGATATGGTTTCCGATGACGGCATTGCTATGGAGTGGGCAAGAATTCCCCACTTCTATTACAACTACTATGTGTTCCAGTATGCCACCGGCTTCTCTGCCGCAGTCGCTATCGCTAACCGCATCCTCACCCTCGGTGAGAGTGCCGTTAAGGACTACAAGCGCTTCCTTTCCGGCGGCAGCAGCGCAGATCCTATCTCCCTGCTGAAGCTTGCCGGCGTTGATATGAGCACTCCCGAGCCTATCAACTCCGCGCTCAGCCTCTTCGGTGAGCTGATTGACGAGCTGGAAGCTCTCGTCTGAAAAAAGCACAAATTCTTCATTTAATAAACCGTCCGGCGGGTAAATTCTTGCCGGACGGTAGTTTTTTAGCCGATTCTACTCTGAGTAGAGTCCGATTTTACCAATTCTACCTCGTAAATAACAGCGGTATAGTAGGCCGAAACCACAGTAGCTTGCTTTTCTTCTGACAGTATGGTAGAAATGTATAGCGAAAACAAGGAGGCAGAAATATGAGCTTTGAAATCGTTACGGATACTTCTTCCAATCTACAAAACAGCGTTGTTTCGGAATACTCCATAAAGAGAATTCCTTTTTCATACTATGTTGACGGCAAGGAGCACACCTGCATGGATACCGACAGCTTCGACGCGGAAGCCTACTACGCCAAAATTAAAAGCGGCGTTAAGGTCACAACGTCTCAGGTAACCCCACAACGATTTGTTGAAAACTTTGAACCTATACTGAAAGAAGGAAAAGACCTTCTGTTTGTCAGCATGTCATCCGGCATCAGCGGCTCCTGCTCTTCTGCCGGTATTGCCGCAAACCAGCTTAAAGAGAATTACCCCGACAGAAAGATAGAAATAGTTGACACTATGGCTGCTTCCTTAGGCGAGGGTCTTATTGCAGTTGAGGGCGCAAAGCTCCGTGACAGCGGCATGGATATAGAGGAGGCTGCACAGCGCCTTAGAGAAATGGCCGTGAGAATGTGCCAGATATTCACTGTTGATGACTTGATGCACCTGCGCCGGGGAGGCAGACTTTCAAACCTCTCCGCTATTGTAGGTACCGTGCTTCAGATAAAGCCTTTGTTAAAGGGCGACTCCGAGGGCAAGATTGTTGCCTTCCATAAGCTCAGAGGCAGAAAGCGTGCCATTGAGGCTCTGGCTGAAAGATACGACAGACTGGCGGTTGACCCTGAAAATCAGGTGGTTGGCATTGCCCACTCTGCATGTAAGAAGGATGCGGAGACTCTGGCAGAGCTTTTAAAGAGGAATAATCCCCCTGAGGATATAATGCTGGTGGATTACGAGCCTGTTACCGGCTCTCACGTAGGCCCCGGCGCTCTTGCACTTTTCTTCCACGGCAACGAAAATGTAAGAGAAGAAAACTGAATTTTGTGGAAAATTTAAGCGGCAAAGCTTTGGCTTTGCCTCTTTTTTGTATCTTGCAGGGGAAAATGCTGAAAGTTATAATAATTTTAAGAAAATCCTGTTACATATTAAAACAGCTGACGTTTATTTATATGAAGAGACTTTAGTGAAAGGAGCTTTGGCGTGGAGGACAGAGATATAGTGGAGCTGTACTGGACCCGTTCTCAGCAGGCTATTGAGGAAAGCAACGCAAAGTACGGCAGATACTGCCATACTATCGCCCTGAATATATGTATGAATATGGAAGACGCAGAGGAATGTGTCAGCGACACATGGTTTAAGGCGTGGAATTCCATGCCCTCAAAGCGTCCGGAAAGGCTGAGAGGCTTTTTGGGAAATATGACGCGAAACCTTGCCCTTGACCGCTGGCGGGAAAAACACCGTAAAAAGCGGGGCGGCGGAGAAACCGCGCTGGCACTGAGCGAGCTTTCGGAGTGCTTTCCCGCTGATACTGATGTGGAAAAAGAGCTGGAATTTAAAGAGCTTGAAAGGGCCGTCGGGGAGTTCGTGCGTGAATTGCCACAAAGAGAAAGGCGGATATTTACTGCAAGATATTATTTTCTCTCACCCATCGGGGAAATAGCCGAAAGACTTGACGAGCGGGAGAGCCGCACAAGAATGACGCTGTACAGACTCAGGACTAAACTCAGAGAAGCACTGGAAAAGGAGGGGCTATGTTAGAAGAATTCAAAGCTTTGAAGGCAATGCAGGGCATTGACGAGGATATTTTGGAAGACACGGCGAAATTTATGGGCTATGAGGATAAAAAAGTTATAAAGCTCCGCCGGAAAGTCTGGCGTACTGCCCTTATAGCGGCGGTTATAATCAGTATGCTTGTTGTAACGGCTGCGGCTGTTGGTATATCTATCCACATACAAAAGCAGGAGGAAATAAGAAATAACTACAACATAGATAAAAATAATGTCGCATCATATAATCAGTACAGTGTGCCGGAAAAGCCGGAGGGAAAGCTCACCCTTTTATCCGGCATAAATGACGGTGAATTCTATCGGCTTTATGCAGATTACTCTCCTATATCAAAAGAGGAAACGGAAAAATACATTTTGCAGGAGCTGACCGGAGAGGGGATTGAGTTTTACAGTCTGGGCTTTAAGGTGGAAGAAAGGGGCGCAGAAAAAACAGGCGGCGTTGCTTTCTTTAATATAAAAGACTGGGATTTCAGACCGGAAGAAATGATGACCGTAACTCGAAACGGTGAAACAGTCAGCGTGCCAAATGAAAAGGCGAAGGTAAGAAAAATACTGGAGCAGAGCTACGACGAGGAAACTCAAACCGCAACTCTGGAATTTCATATTTATATGAAACCATTAGAGCCGGGAAAGGAATATGAGCTTGTTTTATATTCTCTCAGAAAGTACGGAGAACCTGCGCAGGGGCTTATGACTGAGCGCAGGGAAGAACTGGCAAGGGCGAAATTTATTCCCTCTGAGGCACCGGCAAAAATCCTCCGTTTCCCAAAAGCTGTGGAGCTTACAGGGGAGAGGGGACAAAGATTTTCTTTCACAGGCTGTGAGCTTTATTCCACCGGTGTTATCTGGTATGTGGAATCTGTAAACGCCGACAAAATCTTCGACACCGAAAAATACAACAGGCAGGAAATGAGTGAAAAAGAGCGGGAAGAAATTTTACGCCTTGAAGCTGACTTTATAAACGATGTGGAAGATTATGAACGGACAGCCTTTCTAACCATGAAAGACGGAAGCATAAAAAATCTTACTAACGGAAATTCCGGGGGCTACTTTGACGGCATCTACTGCCCCAACTGCTTCTGGAACGGTACGGAGACAGTGGATGTAAATGAAGTGGAGAGCATAACAGTGGGTGGTAAGACCATTCTGATTTCAGAATGTACGGATAAAAAATAAAGAAAGGAAAGTAAAATGAAGCTGAATAATTTCTTTAAGACGGCGGTTTCCGCGGCCTTGGCGTTAGCATTGCCATTTTCCCTTGCAGGCTGCGGAAAAAGCGGGGAAGCCTCGGAAAATCACAGCCAAAAGACAGAAATACTGCCGCTTGAGGCCGAGGCAGACATGGTGGATGGCTGGAAGAGCGAGGAAATAGCCCTGGAGGATGAAAGCCTTAAAGGAGCCTTTGTGCGCTGCATGGACTGCTATAACGATACCATGTGGATGGGCGGCAAGGACAAAAACGGAAACTGCGTTGCATTGGCTTATGACACTGTAAATAACACGTGGCAGAAAATAGCACTTAACACTGGAGAACTTGAAAGACCCAGAATAATGTCCATATCCGCAGCTGAAAATTCCCTCTGGATTTCCGCTGACGGCATGAACAGCATAATGTTCGGGATGCTTATCTATGTAGATCTTAAAACAGGGGAGCAGAGCACATGCGAAATTAAAGCTCAGGGAGAAAATTCCACGGAGGCTGCGGGCACTGCTGTACTGTCTCCGGTGGCGGCACTTGATGATGAAAACGGCTTTTTCATCACCGGCACAACCGCGAACATTATAAACAGGACGGGTGAGGTTATATCTGAAATTCCTATGGAGGGCGGCACAGAGGGAGTTTTGCGCATAAACAATGTGCAGTATATCTTCACTCAGGAGGGCAGATGTCCGGTTAAATATGAGGGCGGAAAGCTTTCAATGGGCGGGCGCCTTAAAACGGACACAAACGCCGAACCTACCTATTTCAGCAATAACGGACATGTTCTGTTTTCCGAAAACGGCGCTCTGAATAAATGTGATTTAGACAGTGACAAGCCGGAGGAGGTGTTCAGGTGGATAGATGCGGCGCTGAGCTATGAGAAAATGCGCCCTACGGCGGGCATGGGCTTTGAAAACTCAGAGGGAAAATTTTTTTATCTGCCGCAGGAATCGGCAGACTGTATTATAAAAACAGAACCGGCAAAGGTGCCGGTTAAGAATAAGCTTACTATGGCAGTATTCGGAAACAGCGGAGAGCGGGAGCTTGCGTGGAACAGCGAAAACTATTCCGTAAGCCCTGAGCTTATGGATGCCGTTATCAGGTTTAATAACACCGACCCTGAATATAAAATAGTCTTTAAACCTTATGTTTACGAAAACCACACTCAGCGGGAAAAGCTCCTTATGGAGCTTGCCGCCGGCAGCGGCATAGACCTTATAGATACAAGCATACTTCCGGAGCGGGCGGTTAATAAAGGTATGCTTACGGATTTGCAGCCTTATATTGACAGCGACAGTGATGTTAGCAGGGATACCTTCATTCCCGCCCTCTTTAATGTACAGCTGAGAGACGGGGGCTTATATGAATACACAAGCCGTTTCAGTCTTATGACCCTTGTAACAAGGGCTGAATTTTTCAATAACAGAGAGAGCTGGACGAAAGAAAATGTTATTGCACTTATTGAGGAAAATCCGGATATGGTGCCGGTATGGTGCAGGGAGCAGGAATATATACGGGACTTTTTCGTGCTGGCCTCTACGGGTGAATTTATAGACCGGCAAAACGGTACATGCAGTTTTGACAGTACCCGATTTGTCTCATGGCTTGAGCTTTTAAAGGCTCTGCCTGCAAGCAATGATACCGGGGGAGACACTGAGCTTATATTGAACCTCTGTCAGGATTTTTCGAGCTATGCGGGGTTTGAAGCACGATATGAAATGGGCGGGGACTATGCAATAGCAGGCTTTCCCGATACTGAGGGCACAGGCTCGTACTTTGTGCCTCTATCCGATATTCACAGAAGCGGTTACGGCGGCACTATGGGACTTAATACAAGAGTGGGCATTATGGCATCAGGCGAACATAAGGACGCTGCGTGGCGCTTTATAAAAACTCTTATTCTAAATGAGAAAAAGGACACTATAAGCAGCGGCATACCGGTAACAAAGGCAGGCTTTGAAGAGTGTCTTGAATTAAGCATAAGCAGTGAGACAGACGAATACCTTAACGCAGAAGAGTTCAGTGCCGCGGATGCGGAAAAGCTCAGAGAACAGGTATACGGTACGGAAAAAATCTGCATAAGGGATGAAACTCTCCTTGATGCCATCAGGGCAGAAGTTGAAGCATTTCTCGGCGGCAAAGGCACGGCGGAGGAATGTGCAGCTCAGGTACAGAGCAGAGCGGGCATATATCTTGCAGAACAGGCAGACTGAAGAATATAAAAAAGCTCCCTTCCGAACGGAAGGGAGCTTTAGTTTTTATAATCAGTATATATCTTCGATAACCTTGGTAGGGGGAGCCTCGACTATTTCAGGATGCTGGAACATTACTCTGAAAGCCTGAAGAAGCTGGGCATAATAATGCCCGTCGATAATTCCCTCGTCCATGACCATTTTGCAGTCAACGTACTTCTTGTCTTCAATTTCACCTTTGCGGTTAAGCTCATAAGAGTGCCGCTTTGCACCGAAAGAAATGAATACAGGCAAAGTGCCGAAGTTATATATGTGGTGATATACAGGGCCGATGCGGAGAGAACCCAGATCGGTAATAATCATGGAGCCGTGGAAGGGGCTGAGCTTCATTGCAGACTCAGGCAGCCAGCCGAAGTAGTCCATAACTCTGAGCACGAAAATGCCGAAACGAAGGAGAAAACGGGGCAGATGGCTTGCAGCTTCCGCAAACTCTTCTGTGCCGTTGCCGTCCTCGGATGCCTTGATTTCGGAAATCTTTTCGTTCATCTTCCGGTATACATCAAAAATAGTATCCGTAGGCTCAAATTCCACCTTGATTGTGGTTTCAGGGGAATTGGTATTCATATCACGGCGGACAGCCATAACAATCTCAATATTGTTTCTTGCATAAACTCTGCGGCCTACTACGAAGCGGTTAAGACCGGGCAGCATGGAAATTGCTCTGATATATGCGGCAATGAGAAAATGCAGAACACTTATACCTTTATAACCTGCTACACGGAGCTGTCTCAAACGTTTATCCAGAACTGAGATTTCAAAGCTCTCCTCATACTGGTTGCAGCGGTCATTCCTGCTGGGCATTATGTACGGAATGAATTTGTAAAACGGAGGCAGGGAACGAATAAGCCGGCCTTCTTTTCTGTCGCCGTAACGACGCTTATATTTACTCATAATTTTTCCTCCCGGGAAATTTTAGTTGCGGCCTAAAACACGCTAATTATACAGAACTAAAGGGCATAATACAAGCATGAACACGAAAAAGGCGGAGATATTTATGCAAAATCCTAAAAAACACAAAAATTAGTGACTTTTTAAGGGCTAAACTTGCCTTTTTGTCGGCTGCGATAGCAGAAATCCTGTTCAGGAGAGTATTAAAAAGCTGCTTACAAAGTGTTTTTAAGTCCCTTTTTAATCAGTCGTATATCCTCGCCTGCGAAGGTGAGGCGGACAAATTCTCCGTTTATACGGGAGAAAATCTGGGGGCTGTACTTTTTCTGAAGTTCTTCCGGCTCAAGGTTTGTGCTTATTATCATGGGTTTTCCCTTAATCAGACGGGTATTTATAAGAGTGTAAAGAGCGTTTACCGTTACTGCAGTTACAAGCTCCGTTCCAAGGTCGTCTAAAATCATAAGGTCGCATGAGAGCATACGGCTCACATGCTCCTCGGCCTTTTCGGCCTCCTCCTGATCTTTGGCAAACTTTCTCTTTTCAAATGCCTCCATGGCTGTGGATGCGGTGTCGTAGCAGACAGAGTAGGCCTTTTCTGCAACTACTCTTGCAACGCAGGCGGAAAGGTAGGTTTTTCCGAGACCTGTGCCGCCTTTTAACAGCAGACTTGACTGGACATTGGGAAAGCTCTCCGCAAATCTCTTGCAGCATTCATAAACTATGCTCATGGCCTCTCTGGGGATAACACCGTTTGGCGGCACGGGCTTTGTGCCGTAAAAATCAAGGCGGAAGTTTTCAAAGCTCTCGTTACCGTTTTTAAGCAGCACGCCCACTTCCTCAGTAAGCTCCATGTTGTAAAGCTTTTTGAGGCACTCACAGGGATGACCGCCTATATTGCCGGTGTCCTTGCACACAGGGCAGGAATATATATCGTCAAGATAATCCTCGCTGTATCCTTTGGCGGCAAGAAGCTGGGCTTTTCTCTGCTGGAGAGCCAGATTTTCTTCCTTGATTAAATCGATACGGTCTTTTATATTTGCGCCTTTTGCAATGGTGAGGCGTACAAGCGCCGTCATCTGGGCGCGCATTTTCTGGTCTATATACTGAATTTCGGGTATGCTGCTGTATACCCTGCTCAGCCTTCTCTGATGCTCAGCCTGATTATCAGCTTTGCGCTGCTCAAGACGCTCTCTGGCCTGAGCCAGAAGCCTGCCGTCATAGGTCATTGAATTTCCTCCTCACATTAAATCTTCTGAAGGGCGCTGCGAAGCTCATCCATATCGGAATTGCTTATGCCACCGCTCTGAACAGGGGCGGATTTCTGCACGGTGCTGCGCCGGGGACTGTCGTTCACTTCAATCTGGGCGGCAGAGGTGAAACCGGCATTATGCCAGTTTTTCATAATGGCGTCCATATATGCCCATTTGAGAGAGCCGGTAGCAGTAACGGTTCTGTCGTAGGCAATGGCAATAGCCTCATCCTCGAAGCCCATTTCTATCCATGTATCTATGTATTTTATCTCAGATGAGCTTAAATTTCTGTCCTTTATACCCAGAATGGGTTTGATTTTGCCTATTCTTGAGCGCCGCTCACGCTGAACTCTGATATGCTCCTCAGCCTGTTCAAGACTCATTATTTCAAGCTTTGCCCAGCGGAAAGCCTCTTTTTCGATAGCTCTCACTGAGGGACGGCGGCTGTCACCGTATTTTTCAACATAAATTTCCCCGCAATAGTTCAAAAGCTCCATTATTACCTCAGGAGGCAGGGAAAGATAATCATAAATCCTGAAAAGCATTTTCATGTCGCTGCCGCTGAGAGAGTGCCCCACAACCTTGGCGCACTCTGAAATAAGGCCGGAGAAAATACCGTCCTCGGCGGCGCGGGCCGTAACCTCGGCGGAGGTGTATTCGGGCAGCTCCGGCTGGGGAATCGCATCCATTACCGCCTTTACGGGAACAGAAGCCTGGGCGGGAGGAGCGGGAGCTGCGACAGGAGCTGCTGCCACTGTGCTCTCTCCGGAGACAAGTCCCATTCTGCGGAGTTTTTCCTCCGCTGCGGCAATTTCCGTCATGGTGCGGCATAAGGTTAAAGCGGCATTTTCAGAATCAATCTTACCGTTTTTTATATAGTATAAGTATAAAAGTGTCATATCGCCGTCATGGGCGTACAGCAATTTGTCGAGAGCTTGCAGGTATATGGAATTTTCAGTGCTGTTTTCCAACATATTTCTAAGTACCTTTTATATAATTTACAATTTGTTTTTGACAGCTTTATATTATAACATTAAAATAAGCTTGTCGCAATAGCAAGATGTGTGCTATAATTACCCTGTATTATAGTGTAAACTGATATTAAGATTATAAAACGCAGAGGAGCGCAGAGAATGATAGAGCTACTCTCGCCCGCGGGTTCACCGGAAGCGGTTATTGCCGCTGTTCAGAACGGGGCGGACGCCGTGTACATGGGCATGGAAGAATTTAACGCCCGGCGCGGCGCTAAGAATTTTACAAATGAAGAATTTCAGAAGGCTGTTCGCTACTGCCGTATAAGAGGCTGCAAGGTATATGTTACCCTGAACACTCTTGTGAATGACAGAGAAATGGAAGGGGCTGTAAACGCCGCCAGAATTGCATCTCAGGCGGGTGCAGACGGTATTATTATTCAGGATTTGGGCCTTGTGAGAGAAATCAGAAAGGCACTTCCCGATATTCCCCTTCACGCAAGCACTCAGATGAGTATTCACAATCTGGCAGGTGTTGAGGCCGCAGCGGAAATGGGTCTTACAAGAGCAGTGCTTGCAAGAGAATTAAGCCTTGAGCAGATAAGATTTATATCTAAAAACGCATCCATAGAGACAGAAGTGTTCGTCCACGGCGCTTTCTGCTTCTGCCATTCAGGCCAGTGCTACATGTCCAGCCTTATCGGCCGCCGCAGCGGCAACCGGGGCATGTGCGCTCAGCCCTGCCGTATGCAGTACAGTCTGGGCGGCAGAATGGACGATTATCCTCTTTCATTAAAGGATAACTGCCTTGTTGACAGACTTAAGGAGCTGGAAGAGGCAGGAGTAAGCTGCATTAAAATCGAGGGCAGAATGAAGCGCCCGGAATACAGCGCCATTGTTACCGGCATTTATTCCAAAGCTTTAAAGGAGCAGCGTCAGCCTACTGCCGACGAAATGGAAATGCTGGAAAAGGTATTTTCCAGACAGGGCTTTACTCAGGGTTACTTTGACGGAGACAAGCAGGATATGTTCGGTGTCAGGGGAGAGCCTGATAAGGATGCCGACAAAATTTTTGCCGCCGCCAGAAAGGCTTATGCCGACGGCGAGCTGAGACGTGTTCCTGTGCATTTCTACACTGTCGCGGAAAAGGGAGAGAGAATCAAGGCCATTGCCTTTGATGATGACGGAAATAAGGCGGTTGCCTACGGCTCTGTGCCGGAAAAGGCCAGACGTCAGGGACTTACAGAGGCATACCTTACCGAGCAGATGTTTAAAACCGGCGGTACTCCCTACAACTGCGTTGAAAATAAAGCCAAGGCAGATCCGGGACTGTTCCTGCCGGCATCGGAAATTAACGAGCTGAGAAGAAGGCTTGTATCTGAAATTTCCGAAAAGAGAGCCGTTCCTCCCATAAGAGGCAATTACAGAATGGCTCCCATGCCTGCAAATGTGCCCGCAATTTCCGACCCTGCCGTAATTTTTCAGGTGAGAACTGCGGAGCAGCTCACTCCCGAGCTTGCAGCCCTTAAACCCGATTATATCTACGTCCCCGCCCTTTTAATGGCAGAGCATTTTGAGCTTATGCGGCCCTTTACCGATAACGGCGTAAGACCGGTTGCAGTTCTGCCCAGAATAATCACCGACAATCAGGCAAATGAGGCTTTTGAAGCCCTCCAGAAGCTTTTCGATTACGGCGTAAACGAAGCTCTGGTCGGAAACTTAGGCCACGTCTTTATGGTAAAGGCCGCCGGTATGAAGCTCAGAGGCGATTTCGGCCTTAACAGCTTTAACTCATGGAGCCTTGAAACCCTTAAGGAAGCAGGCTTTATATCTGCCACCGCATCCTTTGAGCTGCGCCTGTCTCAGATTAAATCTCTGGCAAAGCCGCTGGATACGGAAATGATAGTATACGGCCGTCTGCCCCTTATGGTGTCCGACCAGTGCATTATGCACCACAGCGCAGGCCGCTGCACCTGCCAGACTCCCGGTCAGCTTTCCGACCGCATGGGCAACATTTTCCCTGTGGTCAAGGAATTCGGCTGCCGCAATGTTATTTATAATGCCCACAAGCTGTATCTTGTAGATAAAAAGGAAGACCTTTATTCTGCCGGTCTTTGGGGACTGCGCCTTATGTTTACAACCGAAAGCCCCAGAGAATGTGTGGAAGTGGCAAAAGGCTACATGGGCCTTTCCGATTATAAGCCCAATGTTCTCACCAGAGGACTTTATTACAGGGGCGTAGACTAAAACCTCGCCGCAGCGGCGGCTGAATGGAGACACAATGAAAATTATTCTGGCATCCGGCTCTCCCAGAAGAAAACAGCTTATGGAGATGCTGGGCTTTAAGAATATGGAGATAATTCCGGCAAAAGGGGAGGAGAAGGCTGACCCTTCGCTCGCTCCCGGTGCGCTGGTTGAAGCTCTCGCCACGCAGAAAGCCGCGGAAGTGGCTGAAAAGCGGAGCGGGGACGAGCTTGTAATCGGTGCAGATACCATAGTTTTTTATAACGGCAAGGTTATGGGCAAGCCTCACTCCGAAAAAGAAGCAGAGGATATGCTCTCAAAACTGTCCGGAAATGTCCATGAGGTATATACAGGAGTTTGTCTTATTAAGGACGGACAGATAACAGCAAGACACGAGCGGAGCCTTGTGCATTTCCGCGCTCTCACAAAGGAGGAGATTCCCGCCTACGTCAGAACCGGAGAGCCTATGGATAAGGCCGGGGCATACGGAGCACAGGGACTGGGAGCACTTTTTGTAAAGGGCATTGAGGGTGATTTCTTCAATGTTATGGGGCTTCCGGTGTGTCTGCTGGGTGAAATGCTTAAAGAGCAGGGGGTTAATATCCTTTGAAAGAGTATCTAAAGAAAAACGGAATACGCATCGCCGTAATTGTTCTGGCGGTTGCGCTTATGACAGGTCTGGGAGCCGCCGCCAGAGGCGGAAACATAAGCTTTCTCCAGAACGCCAGCGGAGTTATCAAAGCCCCTCTCCAGAAGGTGCTCAGCTCTGCTGTTAACTGGTTTGACAGCATTTACGGCTACCTTTATGATTACGAATCCCTGATGGCTGAAAATGAATCTCTCCGCTCTCAGCTGGCGGATGCTCAGAAATCCGCCCGTGACGGTATAGAGGCCACCGAGGAAAACAACAGACTGAGACAGCTTTTAAACCTCAAAGAAAAGCACACGGATTACGAAATGGAGTCCTGCAAGGTTGTTCTCTGGTCCTCCTCCAACTGGTCATCCTCCTTTACAATAAGTAAGGGTAAAAACGCAGGTATTGAGCTTGGCGACCCGGTTGTAACCGAGTACGGTGTTCTGGTAGGACAGGTAACAGAGCTGGGCGAAACATGGGCTACCGTCAGCACCCTTATAGACGCGGATATGAGCGTGGGCGCTTTTGTCGGTGCAACCGGAAGCTCCGGTCTTGTGGTCGGTGAATTCTCTCTTATGCAGGAAAAGCAGGCTAAGCTTACCTTCCTTGCAGACGGCGCACAGATATATGTGGGAGACGAGGTTTTGACCTCCGGCTCCGGCGGTGCTTTCCCGGCAGGTCTTGTTATCGGCACCATCAGCAATATACAGACCGAGGCCGGCGGACAGATTGAGTACGGTATCGTCACCCCAGCGTGCGATCTGGACTCACTTGTTCAGGTGTTTATAATAAAGAGCTATGAAGTGGTGGAATAAGCCTTGAAAGAGATTTTAGCAAAAGTCAATATAAAAAGAGTGCTGAACTATGCCCTTTACATGTTCCTCGCCCTTGTGTGCCAGAACATGCTCTTTACACAGTTCAGAATTTTCGGCATCTGCCCTATGGTGCTGCCCGCGGTGGCAGTTGCCGTGGGTATGTTTGAGGGAGCTGCATGGGGAGCGGTGTTTGCCCTTATCATGGGCGTTTTTGCCGACATGTCATTTGTGGAAAACACAATCATGTTCACCGTGCTTTTCCCCGCCATTGCTTTCACTGCCGGATTTATATCCCAGTTTTTCATAAACCGGCGCTTCTTTGCCTATATGTTTACGGCCTTTGCGGCTTTACTTTTAACAGCCATAGTGCAGATGATAAAGGTGTCTCTGCTGGACGGATGGGCAGCATCCATGCTCATAACAGTTCTGCTCCAGACCATTTTGTCCCTGCCGCCCGCCGTGCTGGCCTACTTTCCACCCGGCAAGTGGATAGAGTAAAGCCGAAGAACAGAAACCTTAAGCATAAAGCAGAGTTTTCCCTGAGAAAGGACAGTATATGAACAGAACCATAAAACCGTCGCGTCTTGCGGCGCTTGCCATATTCTTTTCACTCTTCCTTATAGTATACCTTGTCTTCCTTTACAAGCTTCAGATCATTGACGGTGAGGATTACTATAATCAGAGTCAGGAGATAAAAGATTCGAAGCGTGATGTTACCGCAGCCAGAGGCAATATACTCGACCGATACGGAAGAGTAATGGTCAGCAACAAGGAATGTTATAACCTTAAAATAGATACCGACAAGCTGTTCGCAAACGAGGACCCCAACGCCGTTATTCTGGAGCTGGTGAAACTGGTTGAAAGCTACGGAGACAAATATACAGACGATCTGCCCATATCTGCCGGGCCTCCCTTTGAGTATGACAAGAACATGACCGAAATCGAAAAGACCATGCTCAAATCATACTTCAAGGATAAAAAAGACTCTATAAAAGCGGCGGGACTGCCTCCTCAGCCATCTGCTGTTGAGCTGATGAGCTATATGCGCACACGATATGATATAGACAACAAGTATTCTGCCGAGGAGATGCGAATAATCGCCGGTGTGCGTTATTCGATAAACGTCCGCTATGCAATCAATACAGCCGACTATATCTTCGTTGAGAATGCCTCCATGCAGCTCATTACTTCCATTATGGAGAGAAAGCTGGTTGGTATTCAGGTTGAGAGAGCATATGTCCGTGACTATGCCACCGAATATGCATCCCATCTCCTTGGCTACGTCGGTCTTATGACTCAGGAGGAATTTGAAAAATACTCCCTTCAGGACTACGCAAACAACGCCATGGTCGGTAAGGACGGCGCCGAATATGCTTTTGAGAAATATCTCCACGGCAAGGACGGCAAGGTTGTGGAAAAGAGATCTCCTGCCGGTACGGTATTGAGTACTGTTTACACTGTGGAGCCGGAACCCGGAAACCATGTTTATCTTACCCTTGACCTTGCCCTTCAGGAGCAGGTGGAAAGAATTCTTGATAACGGTGTAAATGACCTTATCGCCACCCGAGCCCAGCAGCGCGAAGAAGAAAAAGCCCGAGGCGAATTTAACCCCGAACTTAAAGATGAAATTACAGGTGCGGCCGCAGTTGTGGTAGATGTAAGAAACGGCGCGCCCCTTGCAATAGCCAGCTGGCCTACCTATGATGTATCGCACATAATGGAAAACTATCAGGAACTTATTGAAGCGCCGAATACTCCGCTCTTTAACAGAGCGCTTATGGGTGCATACGCTCCCGGTTCCACATTCAAGCCCTGCACCGCAATCGCAAGCTTAAGCGAGGGTATTATAAACACCGAAAAACGTATTAAGTGCGAAGGTGTTTACACAAGGTACGCCGCCGAAGGTTACGCCCCTGAATGCTGGATTTGGAATGCAGGTAAGAATGGTGAGCACTATAAACACGGAGAGGAAAATGTCGCTGATGCAATCAGAGACTCCTGCAACTACTACTTCTACACTGTCAGCCATGACCTGGGTGTTGATAAAATGGGCGAATATGCCAGAAACCTCGGCCTTGGCGTAAGCACAGGCATTGAGCTTACCGAGACTAAAGGTAACATGTCCAACCAGGAAAACCATATTGATTTTGCAGGTGTAGCCGATTGGCGAATCGGTGATACTCTGCAGGCCGGTATCGGTCAGTCTGATAGTATTTTCTCACCTCTGCAGATAGCCGAGTACTGCGCCGCCATTGCAAACGGGGGACACCGTTATTCAGCTTCTATTCTGCAGTCTGTAAGAAGCTTTGACTTCAGCGAAAAAATCTATGAGCGTGAGCCGGAAGAGCTCAGCACCGTTAAATCTGCCGACTATAACTGGGCTGCCATCCACGAAGGCATGTACGAGGTGCTTCATTACTGGGGCAACGAAAAAAATGCCAAAACATGGGCAGACTGCGAATGGGACTGCGCCGGCAAAACCGGAACGGCTCAGAAAGGTAAAAACATCACCAACGACGGTATCTTTGTCTGCTATGGCCCCTACGAAGATCCCCAGATTGCAATAGCCGTTGTAGTTGAACGAGGCCGTGCCGGTGCCGATGTTCAGCTTATAGCACGTCAGATAATGGATGCTTATATAAACCTCTCAAAATACAGCGATACTTCCGAGCCTGAAATGGGAATTTTGAAGTAATAAAAGCAAATTATAGTTATAGTATTGAAAGTTAAAAAAACAACGTATATAATGTATACGTTAAAGCGGATTAGAGTAAGAAACGGAGAAGAATATGAATATAGCGCTAATGGCACATGACAGAAAAAAAGAGCTTATGGTGCAGTTTTGCATAGCCTACTGCGGAATACTGGCTGAGCATAATCTTTGCGCCACCCATGTGACCGGAAAGCTGGTTTCCGAGGTTACCGGCCTGCCCATTACTCTGTATCTTCATGCAGATCAGGGCGGCGCCCAGCAAATCGGTGCCCGCATTTCCTTCAACGAAATAGACCTGGTGCTTTTCTTCTGCGATCCCGCCAACCCCAAGGGCTTTGATGATATTAATAAAATTGAGCGCCTATGCGATCAGTATCAAATCCCCTTTGCGACCAATGCCGCTACAGCCGAGGTCCTTGTTCAGGGGCTGAGACGCGGAGATCTGGATTGGCGTAATATTGTCAACCCTCAGAAGAGATAAGCCTCAGCTTTGCAAAAATTCAAGGCGCGGCCGTATAGTCGCGCCATATTATAATGCTCTGTGTTAAGCGGGAGCGGAAAGGATACAGAATGGGAAAGGTTGCACCCCGCACCCTGTCCGGGTTTATGGAGCTCTTGCCGAAAGAGCAGATGAAAATGGAAAAAATGATGGAGGCTCTGCGGAAAAGCTATTCCACATACGGTTTTACTCCGCTGGACACTCCGGTTATAGAGTCCTCTGAGGTGCTGCTTGCAAAGGGCGGCGGAGAGACCGAAAAGCAGATTTACCGTTTCCAGAAGGGAGACAGTGACATCGCTCTTCGCTTCGACCTCACAGTTCCTCTTGCAAAATATGTTGCCGCAAACTACGGCAAGCTCAGCTTCCCCTTCCGCCGTTACCAGATAGGTAAGGTTTACAGAGGAGAGAGAGCACAGAGAGGCCGCTTCCGCGAGTTCTATCAGGCAGATATTGATATTATCGGTGACGGAAAGCTGGATATTATAAATGAGGCAGAAATCCCCGCTATCATTTACAACACCTTTAAAACGCTGGGAATTTCAAAGTTCAAAATCAGAGTCAATAACCGCAAGCTTTTAAACGGCTTTTACGCCATGAACGGCATGAGCGAAAAATCTGCCGATATTATGCGTACTGTTGATAAGCTTGATAAAATCGGTGCCGACAAGGTTAAAAACCTGCTTATAGATGAGGTTAAGATGCTGCCCTGCAAGGCCGACAATGTTCTGGACTTTATGGCAATTAAGGGCACAAATGCAGAAGTAATCGAGAGACTGAGCCTTTATAAAGGCATGGATGAGATCTTCGATCAGGGCCTGAGCGAGCTTATCGAGGTTACAAAGTACCTGTCCGCCTTCGGCGTTCCGGAAGAAAACTTTGCAATCGACCTTACCATTGCCCGCGGTCTTGACTACTACACCGGTACCGTTTACGAAACCGAAATGACCGAGCATCCGGAGATAGGCTCTGTCTGCTCCGGCGGAAGATACGACAATCTGGCAGAGTATTACACCGATAAGAAGCTGCCCGGCGTCGGTATCTCCATCGGCCTTACAAGACTTTTCTATGTCCTTCAGGAGCAGGGACTTTTATCCGAAGATATGATTACCTCTCCCTGCGACGCTCTGGTTCTGCCCATGACCGAGGATATGGGCTACGCCATTTCTGCCGCTACCGGACTTCGCGCCGCCGGCATCCGTACCCAGATTTACGGCGAGCAGAAGAAGTTCAAGGGCAAAATGAACTATGCCGATAAGATTGGCGTTCCCTACGTCATTTTCGTCGGTGAGGATGAAATCAATGAAAACATGCTCTCCGTTAAGGATATGGAAAGCGGCGAGCAGATAAAGCTTACAGCAGTAGATGCCGTTAAGCTTATAAAGGGAAACATAGAGAGGAAAAACAGCGGCGCTGTTATTAAAGAATAAGCGCCGATAATAAGAGATAAGGCAGGAGTAGAAAACATGTTAAAGTCCCGTACACATACCTGTGACGAGCTCCGCATCGAAAATGTAGGAGAAAAAGTTAAAATAGTCGGCTGGATGGAGAATGTCCGTGAAGTCGGCGGCAATCTGGCCTTTGTGGTGGTCCGTGACTTTTACGGAACAACTCAGGTGGTCTGCGAGAGCGAGGATATGCTCTCAATAGTAAAAAATCTCAATAAGGAATCTACCATTTCCGTTGAGGGTGTTGTTCGTGAGAGAGCCAGCAAAAACCCCAAGCAGGCAACCGGCGATATCGAAGTCGTGCCTGAGAAGATAGAAGTTCTGGGCCGCTGCCGCTATAATGAGCTGCCTTTTGAAATTAACCGCAGCCGTGAGGCTGATGAGTCTCAGAGACTTAAATACCGTTATCTGGATTTGAGAAACCCCGCAGTAAAGAAGAACATTGTCCTTCGCTGCAATGTTGTCTCTGCTCTCCGTCAGGCTATGACAGAGCAGGGATTTCTGGAGATTACCACTCCTATCCTGACCGCTTCCTCCCCTGAGGGCGCAAGAGACTATCTGGTTCCCTCCAGAAAGCACCCCGGCAAGTTCTACGCTCTGCCTCAGGCTCCCCAGCAGTTTAAACAGCTGCTCATGGCCTCCGGCTTTGATAAATACTTCCAGATTGCTCCCTGCTTCCGCGATGAGGACGCAAGAGGCGACCGCAGCCCCGGTGAATTCTATCAGCTGGATATGGAAATGGCCTTTGCAGGTCAGGAGGACGTTTTTGCAGTTCTGGAAGAGGTTCTGCCTCCTATCTTTGCAAAATACGGCACTTACAATATAGCTTCTACCGCTCCCTTCAAGCGCATCCCCTACCTTGAGTCTATGGAGAAGTACGGCAGCGATAAGCCCGACCTTCGTATAGACCTGCTGGTAGATGATATTACCGAGCTTGTTCAGGGCACTGACTTCGGCCCCTTTGCCGAGAGCAACACCGTCAAGGCTATTGCTGTAAGCGGCTGCGACATGACAAGAAAGAATATAGATAAGCTCTGCGCCGATGTTGAGGTTCAGGCAGGCTGCAAGCCCTTCTGGTTCAAGGTGGGCGATGACGGCGAGCTCGCCGGCGGCGTTGCCAAGTTCTTAAACGGCCGTAAGGACGCTATCACCGAGAAGCTGGGTCTTAAGCCCGGTTACCTTGTAGGTGTCTGCGCAGGCAAGAAGGAAATCGCTCAGAAAACTGCCGGTGTTATGCGTAAAATGCTGGGCGCTGCAGTTCCCGGACATATGGACAAAGAACGCTATGAGTTCTGCTGGATAGTTGACTTCCCCATGTACGAGATTGGCGAGGAGAGCGGCGAGCTTGAGTTCTGCCACAACCCCTTCTCCATGCCCTCCGGCGGTCTGGATGTTCTGCTTAAGGCTGAGAGAGGCGAGATCGACCCCCTCACCATTACCGCCGACCAGTACGACCTTGTCTGCAACGGTATTGAGCTTTCTTCCGGCGCTGTCCGTAACCATGACCCCGAGATTATGATTAAGGCATTTGAAATGGTAAGACTTGGCGAAGAGGACGTTAAGAAGAAGTTCCCCGCCATGTACAACGCCTTCTGCTACGGCGCTCCCCCTCACGCAGGCATTGCCCCCGGTGTTGACCGTATGGTTATGCTCCTTGCAGGTGAGGAGAGCATCAGAGAGGTTATTCCTTTCCCCATGAACAAGAACGCTCAGGACGTTATGATGGGCGCACCTTCCTTTGTAGAGCCAAAGCAGCTTGAAGAGCTGAACATTGCCTGCACCAAAGAGGAAGAGTAATAAATAAAGCTACGCCCCAGAGCTTCCTCTGGGGCTTTAAAGGTTTAATAGGAGTACGCCATGTTTTCCAAAGTCAGAAGCTTCGGCGTCAGCGGCGTCGGAGGCTACGGTGTCACGGTAGAGGTTTATATTACAAACGGCCTGCCTGCCTTTGAGGTGGTAGGATTGCCGGACATTGCAGTTAAAGAATCAAGAGAGCGTGTAAGAGCCGCCATAAAAAATAACGGTTATCGCTTCCCGGTAAGCCGTATGACCATAAATTTGGCTCCCGCCGACAAGAAAAAGGCCGGTACTATGTACGATCTGCCTATGCTTATCGGAATTTTGTCCGCATCGGGAGATATTGAAAATCCCGGGGAGGACTGCGCCTTTGTGGGAGAGCTTTCACTTACAGGTGAGCTTCGACCCGTACAGGGCGCCTTGCCTATGGCAATCGAGGCTATGAGAAGCGGAGTTAAAAAGCTGTTTGTCCCCTATGATAACGGCCCCGAGGCGGCCTTTGCAAAGGAGCTTTCCGTTTATCCCGTAAAGGATGTAGCCCAGCTTATAAAGCACCTTAAGGGTGAAGAGCTTATAGATGAAGCCGTTGCACCGGATATTGAGAGTATGGAAGAAAAGCTTCCCGACTTTTCAGACGTTAAGGGACAGGAAAACGTAAAGCGTGCCTTCGAGATTGCCGCCGCAGGCGGCCACAATATTCTGCTCATAGGTCCGCCGGGTGCAGGCAAATCCATGATGGCAAAGCGCCTGCCCACCATTCTGCCGGATATGAGCAGGGAAGAAATAATAGAGTGTACGGAGATACATTCGGTTTCCGGTCTTACAAGCAGAGAAAGACCCATAGTTTCCCGCCGACCCTTCCGTTCACCTCACCACACCGTTTCTGCGGCCGGACTTTCCGGCGGCGGTACAGTGCCTAAACCCGGTGAAATCAGCCTCGCCCACAACGGCGTGCTGTTTTTGGACGAAATGCCGGAATTTCGAAGCGACGTTCTGGAAGTGCTCCGCCAGCCATTGGAGGACGGAGAGGTTACGGTTTCCAGAGTTTCCGGCACATATACTTTCCCCAGCCGGTTTATGCTGGTATGCGCCATGAATCCCTGTAAATGCGGCTGGTACGGGCATCCCTCCGGCAGATGCAAATGCTCGGAAAAGGATGTGCGCCGCTATCACAGCAGAATTTCAGGCCCACTTCTTGACAGAATTGATATAATAGTCGAAGTTCCGGCTCTTGAATATGAGGAGCTGAGAAGGAGAGAGCCTGCGGAAAGCTCTGCGGATATTAAAAAGCGGGTCAACGCCGCAAGGCAGATGCAGAGAAAACGCTACGGCGAAAGCTCCACCATGTGCAATGCCCATGCGGGCAGCAGAGAACTGAGAGAGTTCTGCGCTCTGGAAGATGAGTCGGAAAGCCTGATGAAAGGGGCTTTTGACGCTATGGGACTTTCAGCCAGAAGCTACGACAGAATTTTAAGAGTTGCCCGCACCATTGCGGATTTAGCCGGAGAGAAAAAAATAGGCCCGGAGCATATTGCCGAGGCCATACAGTACAGAAGCTACGAGTTTATTTAGGAAGAGGAAAATTTATGAATGATATAATTCTTGTAAAGTTAGGCGAGATAATACTCAAGGGTCTTAACCGCCGTTCATTCGAGCAGAGACTCATGGACAATATGCGAAAGGCTATTGCAAAGCACGGTAATTTTAAGGTCTACTGCCTCCAGTCCACCGTGTATGTTGAGGCTCTGGACGATAAAGCAGACATGGACGGAGCATTCGAGGCTCTCCAGAAGGTGTTCGGCATTATAAAGCTCACCCGCGCAGCCGGCTGCGAGAAGGATAAGGAGGCTATTGCCAAGCTTGCTGTGGAGTACCTCAGAGAGGGCATGGAAAATGCTCACAGCTTTAAGGTTGAGTCCAAGCGCAGCGACAAGAGTTTCACCATGACCAGCATTGAGCTGAGCCAGTACGTCGGCGGAATTTTGCAGGATGCCTACCCCGACACCGTTGTTGATGTACATGAGCCTGAACTTGTGGTAAACATTGAGGTTCGTGATCTTGCAGCATATGTTCACGCAGCTCCCGTTAAGGGCGCAGGCGGTATGCCCGTAGGCTCCAACGGTGTTGCAGTTACCCTCCTCTCCGGCGGTATCGACAGCCCTGTTTCCACCTATATGATTGCAAAGCGCGGCGTAAGACTAATTCCCGTCCACTTCTTCTCCTTCCCCTATACCTCAGAGCTTGCAAAGGAGAAGGTTATTGAGCTTGGAAACCAGCTCACCGATTACTGCGGCAAAATGACTCTTGAAATTGTGCCCTTTACCCACATTCAGGAGGAAATCCGCGATAAGTGCCCCGAGGAATACTTCACCCTTATCATGCGCCGCTTTATGATGAGAATTGCCCAGCGCATTGCTAAGAGCAACGGCGCAAAGGCCATTGTTACCGGCGAAAACTTAGGTCAGGTTGCAAGCCAGACCATGGAGGCTATGGCTTCCACTCAGGCTGTTATGGATATTCCCTGCATCCAGCCTCTTATAGGCTTCGATAAGGAAGAGATAATCACTGCCGCAAGAAAAATCGGCACCTTTGACACTTCTATTCTGCCCTATGAGGACTGCTGCACCGTCTTTACTCCCCGCCACCCCCGCACCAGACCCAGAGTAGCTGAGGTTGAGAGAGCTGAAAGCGTACTGGACATTGAGGCTCTGGTGAATGAGGCGCTGGAGGGAATTGAAAGGGTAGAGCTTAAAAATGAGTAAGGTTTATAATACTGAAATTATATCAGTAGGCACAGAGCTGCTTCTGGGCCATGTGACCAATACCGATGCAAGAGACATTTCCGAAATGCTCTCCAAGATAGGCATAAACGTAAAATACCACACTGTTGTAGGCGATAACCCCGAAAAACTGAGAGACTGCGTTGAAATTGCCAAAAAGAGAGCCGATATTATAATAACTACCGGCGGCTTAGGCCCCACCTGCGACGACCTTACAAAACAGGTGCTTGCATCTGCTTTCGGTCTGGAGCTTGTGGAAAACAAGGCTGAAATGGACACCATTTATGAATATATAAAGGGCGGCAAAAAAGTTACTCCCAATAACTACATTCAGGCCATGCTGCCTGAGGGCTGTACCGTTTTTCACAACGACTGGGGTACCGCTCCCGGCTGCGCCTTTGAGGCAGAGGGAAAAACCGTTTTAATGTTCCCCGGCCCTCCCAAAGAGTGCGTTGCTATGTTTAAGGCTCTGGGTCTGCCCTATCTTAAAAAGCTTTCCGATGAGCAGATCGTTTCCCACTCTATCCACATGTTCGGAATAGGGGAGAGCGCAGTTGACTATATGTTCAGAGATGAAATGAACAAAATGTCAAACCCCACCATGGCACCCTACGCCAAGGAATGTGACTGTCTGCTCCAGATAACTGCCAAGGCAAAGAGCGAGGAAGAGGCAGAAAAGATGATTGCCCCTGTTATGGAAGAGACAAAGGCAAGACTTGGAGACTACGTTTACGGCATAGATGTGGACACTATCGAGCAGCGGGTCATTGAGCTTTTAAAAGAAAAGCACATGTGCTTTGCCGCAGCTGAAAGCTGCACCGGCGGCGATATTGCACGACGCTTTACCGATATTCCCGGCGCAAGCGCTGTATTCAAAGGCGGTGTTGTAAGTTATACAAACGAGGTTAAGGCCAAGGTACTTGGAATTGACCCTGCGCTTATCGAGGAAAAGGGCGCTGTCAGCTATGAAGTGGCAAAGGAAATGGCAGAGCGGGTGAAGGCGCTTTGCGGCGCTGACATCGGCGTTTCCGTAACCGGCCTTGCAGGCCCTGACGGTGACGGTGTTCACGAGGTGGGAACTGTGTTTGTAGGTCTTGCCGCAGACAAAACCTATGTGCGGGAGCTGCACCTCGGCACATACCGTACCAGAAGCTTTATCCGCCAGATGTCGGGCAACCATGTTTACGATATGATGCGCCGCTATCTCTGCGGACTTGATATTCTGTAAAAATAAATATAAACTTATAAAAACGGGAAAAGCGTATGCCTTTTTCCGTTTTTTACATTTTTTCTTCGGGAAACCGGAGGATGATACAAAAAAGATACATTAGGGGTATATAATACAGTCGGATAACCGGGGAATTTAAGATTATTGACAAAGCAACATGCCCGCGTTATATTGGCAGTATAAAGAATTATATATGAATACAAGACGGAGGCGACGTGTTGATAAGTGTAAATTACCGGGATTCCCGGCCTATATATGAACAGGTAAGAGATAATTTCTGCCAGCTTATAATAACAGGAATAATGCTGCCCACAAGCAAGCTGCCCACTGTTAAGGAGCTTGCAGCTGAGCTTTCCATAAATCCCAATGCTATACAGAGAGCATACATGGAGCTTGAAAACGAGGGATATGTATTTTCGATTCCAGGAAGAGGCTGCTTCGTTTCGGGCGGTATAGATGTAAACGAGGAGAAAAAGGCGGAGCTTATTGATAAGTTCCTTTCTGCCGCCTCAGAGCTTCGGGGACTTGGAGTAAGTCAGGAAAAGCTCATTGAGCTTTTGAAAGGGGACAGTGAAAAATGATAGAGCTGAGAGAGCTTAGAAAAAGCTTTGACGGCTTTCCTGCTCTGGACGGACTGAATCTGAAAGTTCCAAAAGGCGCGGTTTACGGCCTTGTCGGGCCTAACGGTGCGGGAAAATCCACCGCTATTCGGCACATGGTGGGAATTTACCGGCAGGACAGCGGCGAGGTTTTAATGGACGGTAAGCCGCTTTACGAAAATCCGGAGCTTAAAAGCCGGATTTCCTTTATTCCCGACGATATTTTCTATTTCCCTCAGGCCAGCATTGCCGATATGAAGGACTATTACAGCCGTATCTACCCCAATTTTAACCCTGGACGGTATAAGGAACTGGGGAAGATTTTCGATATTGACGATAAGAGAAGCATGAGAAAGCTGTCCAAAGGTATGCAGAAGCAGGCGGCTTTCTGGATTGCCATATCTCTTATGCCTGATGTGGTGATTATGGATGAGCCGGTAGATGGTCTTGACCCGGTTATGCGCCGTCAGGTTTGGAGTATTCTTTTGTCCGATGTGGCAGAGCGCGGAACCACAGTGCTGGTTTCATCCCACAACCTGAGAGAGCTTGAAGATGTGTGCGACCATGTGGGTATAATGAACCACGGCAAAATGATAGTGGAGCGGGGCCTTTCCGAGCTTCAGGACAGCCTTGTTAAAATCCAGCTTGCCCTGCCTGACGGGGAGCAGCTGCCGGGGGGACTGGACATTGTCTACCATTCCTGCACCGGAAGATTGCAGCAGCTTATTCTGCGGGGTAACGGCAGGGAGCTGACGGAACAGCTCAGCCTTTCACATCCCCTTTTCGTGGATGTGCTGCCCCTTACCCTTGAGGAAATATTTATTTATGAGCTTGGAGGCGCTGACAGTGAAATCAAAGACGCCATTATTTAATAAACATATTGCTGCAAATCTTATGAAGCGCTTCTGGCCCATTTGGGCGGCCTACCTTATATTCCTTGCTTTTCAGCTGCCTGTAAATGTATTCAGCCAGCTTGAAACTGCGAGATATTTAACCAAATCGGCTGAATATTTCACCGTTTTAAGCGGATACGGAACTATTAAATTTTCTTTCATTTTTGCGATAGTTTCCGTTACGGCTATGTTTTCCTATCTATATTCATCCCGCAGCTGCGGCATGGTGTGTGCTCTGCCTATAAAGAGAGAAACCATGTTTTTAAGCTGCGCCGCGGCCGGAATACTGCCGTTTTTAATATCCGATATTCTGATTTTTGCAGTGAGCGCCGCAATGGGTGTGGCGGAAATTAAATATCTGCTGCTGTGGCTTGGTATTACCGTTATGGGAAACATGCTGTTTTACGGCATGGCGCTGTTCTGCGCTGTACTTACGGGAAATATTGCCATTTTACCGCTGCTGTATATAGTGCTTAATTTTACCGGCTCTGTTGTACAGAACTGCTTTATTTATTCTTTCAGCCGCTTTGTATACGGTATGAGAAAAATAGGCGGAAATATTCTGGGTTACCTTACCCCTGTGCGCGTTTTGGGACGGCATTTGGGTGTAATAGAGGAAACAGAGGGGATAATAGAGATTTCCGGAATGGAATTTCTCATTGCCTACTTTGCCGCAGGTCTTGCACTGGCGGCTGCCGCATTTTTTATATACAAAAAGAGGCATATGGAGACTGCCGGTGACATTGTGGCGGTGAAGTCCTTAAAGTCTATCTTCAAATACTGCATGACCTTCGGAACGGCGCTGGTTCTTGCAACTGTTGTGGGCAAGCTTCTGCCTCCCTCTGTATTTAAAGGAATAGGTTCGGCAGTGATAGTGCTGCTGTTTATGCTGCTGGGTGCTGCTGTGGGCTGGTACGGCGCTGAAATGATGATGCAGAAATCCTTTTACGTTTTCAAGTCAAAATTCAAGGGCCTTATTATTTCATGCCTTATTATTGCAGCTGTGGTAATGGGGGCTGAATTTAATATTTCAGGCTACGAAAACCGTATTCCCAAGCTTCAGAATGTAAGCTCTGTAAATGTTGAATTCTACAATATAAAACAGCCGGAAAACATTGAAAAAGTTATGCAGCTCCATGAAAGCCTTATTAAGAATAAACATTCTTCCGATAATTCCGTAATTCCGGGTGAATATGACAGCGTTGTGGGAATTCATTATTTTATGAATAACGGGCAGGAGCTGAGCAGAGAATATGAGTTGAACATGGACCCGGAAAGTTTCGATGATGACTCCTCAAGCCTGAGACTGTACAGCGAGGTTATAAACTGCCCCGAGGTTATAAAACAGCGCTATATTCCGGATACACCGGTAACGGCGGAGAATGTAAGCTTCTGCCAGATAAGCGAAAGCTACCCGGCAGAATACGGCGGCACTACCCGAAGCATAAAGCTGGATGGGGAGCAGGCCGAGGAGCTGTTTAAAACCTGTATTCTCCCGGATATTGAAGAGAGCCTGATGGGGCGGCAGTATATGGATAGCGAAGACGGGTATCTGGACAATCTCAGCAATCTTAAAATCGAAATCCAGCTGAACGCGGAGTTTACAGATCAGGACGGTAAATTTATTCCCGCCGCATGGGACGGCTTTTTCTGCTCGGTTGACCTTTCGGCAAAGCGCACTGTTAAATGGATAGAGGAAAACACTGACCTTGAAGTAACATCTCTCCGCGAGGTAATGCCGGAAAGCTACTTTGCCAATTAACACATTTTGAAGAGTTTGTTTATAAAATTTTGTGAGTTTGTTCATTACAAGGTCACAAATATACTTTATATTATAATTCGTAAACAAGATACCAGATGAAAGAGGTCAAATCTAATGAATGGCTCCGATGAAAGCATGGAAAGCCAGAGGGAATCCAACCCCTCGGCGGATAATACAACGGAAACTCATGCAAGTACCGGCTACACCGGTGATACTGACAGAGTAAACGGCGAATATCATTACAAAAACGGCTACACTCAGAAAATTTATTCTGATGCTCATTATGCTCCGGCAAGTGAGAGCACAGTACCACCAAGATACTACACTCCCCCTCAGAAATCGCCTAAAGAACCCAAACCTCCCAAGGTGAAGAAAAACGGCGGAATGACAGGTAAGCTTATAGCAATCTGTCTTGTGTGTACTCTTGTAGGCGGTGCGGCAGGTGCCGGAATTACAGGACTTGTCTTTAATAACAAAATAAACAACAGCATTGCGGATGTAAATTCACGGCTTGATGAAATGGCAGAAGACCACAACACCAGTATTGTGGCAGCCCAGCACGCAAACAGCACCGGTCAGCTTGCACCCTCTCAGATTTATGCTCAGGCCTGCGATCAGGTTGTCGGTATCAGCTCCGAGGTTACTTACATTAACTTCTTCGGCATGACCACACCTCAGGCAGTTACAGGCTCCGGCTTCATTATTTCCGAAGACGGCTACATCCTCACAAACTACCACGTTATTGAGCTTGCTTACAAGAGCAAGCAGGAAGTTACCGTTATGGTGTATGACGGAACAAAGTACCCCGCCGCGATTGTGGGTGTTGAGGAATGTAACGATATTGCAGTTCTGAAAATAGATGCACACGGCTTAAAGCCCGCACAGTTCGGTGACAGCGATGCCCTTCTCGTAGGCGACAATGTTTACGCTGTGGGTAATCCTCTGGGTGAGCTTGAATTTTCCATGAGCTCCGGTCATGTAAGCGCCAAAGACAGACTTATCATGACTGAGGACAAGACCGAACCTATAAATATGTTCCAGATTGACGCCGCTGTAAACCACGGTAACTCCGGCGGACCTGTTTATAACGATAAAGGTCAGGTTGTGGGTGTTGTTACTGCAAAATCCGAAGGCTCCGATGTTGAGGGTCTGGGCTTTGCAATCCCCATAAATGATGTTGTTTCCATCTCAAAAGATCTTATTACCAACGGCTACGTTACAGGCAAGGCCTATATGGGCGTGAGACTGGATGAGCGTTATAACTCAATGTTCAGCCAGTATTACAATATGCCTAACGGAGCATACGTAATTTACGTTGAGCCCGACGGTGCCGCGGAAAAGGCAGGCATTCAGGCAGGCGATATTATAACAAAGCTGGGTGACATGGACATTGAGAGCCACAACGACCTGAGAAAGGCCGTGCGTAAGTTCTCTGCCGGCGATACCAGCGATGTCACATTGTACAGAGCGGGCGAAAGCAAGGAGCTCTCAATCACCTTCGGTGATCTGAAGCCTGCCGAGAGTATCGCCACCCCCGCCTCAAAACGTACTCCGCTGTACGGTGAGGCATACTGATCAGCTACTTTTCTACTCCTATAAATCCTCTCTTTTCTCCCAAAAACGAAGTGCTCCGGAATTTGTTTCCGGAGCACTTTGTTGTCAAAAGTTAACCCACCTGCTATGCAGGGGAACCAAAAAGTTATACTTATGCGTAGAAAAAGAAAACCTCCAGTGATAGAGTGGTAAGTGGGTTCTCCAACCGCATACAAACAACATCAATGGAGGTCATCCTAATGGACAGCTACAGTTTAGCACACACAAAATGGAATTGCAAATATCACAT
>RCNI01000082.1_pt1 | contig 60002 bp, 63 predicted proteins | sample 2041151 | NCBI WGS metagenome assembly RCNI01 (sample SAMN09708214, study PRJNA481090) | feces metagenome | isolation source: feces | place: Antarctica: Albino Rookery
AGTCTTTCAAAGTTTTGCCCGCTTTTTCAAAAGCGGCAGGGTCTTGGGACAGCGTCCCGAGCCGTGCTCCGCAGAGCACGGAATACCCATCCTTAGAAACGCCTTTTTAAAGGTGAATTTAGGACGTTAGCCCTAAAGAGGATGCTTTTTGCACGAAAAAAAGCATCTTTGTCCGGTCGCCACAGGGTAATGACCAATACAAACACACTCTTGCAAACTGACTTTTTCCTATTTCCTATCTATAAGGAGGACAAATCGCCATGGGATTTTGGATTTTTATGCTTTGCATGAATTTATTGCTTCCGCTGATGATGATTGGCTTCGGCAGGCTGTTTACTAAGCATCCACCGAAAGAAATTAACGGCGCATACGGATACCGCACCAGCCGCTCGATGCAAAATCAGGAAATGTGGGATTTTGCACAGACTTATTTTGGTAAGCTCTGGTTTCGCTGGGGACTTGTACTTTTGCCCGTTACTGTTCTGCCGATGCTCTTTGTCTTAGGAAAAGATATGCACACGGTTGGTACTGTGGGCGGTTGGCTTAGCGGTATATTATGTCTTATTCTTTGCATCCCCATTTACTTTGTAGAGCGCGCTCTAAAGCAGAATTTTGACGAAACAGGTAAACGTAAATAAAACAAAAAGGACAGGGTTCTCCCCTGTCCTTTTTTCTGTCTATTTCTATAATTTCCAAAGGCAAAATAAAAAAGCGATACAGCCGAAACTGTATCGCCTTTTGTTTAGGTTTAAAGCTTTCGTGCTCAAACCGCTTTTCCGAAGGAAAAACTTATTTGAGTTCAACCTTTGCGCCAACTTCTTCAAGCTTAGCCTTAGCAGCTTCAGCTTCTTCCTTGGGCATAGCTTCTTTGATGGTTTTGGGAGCACCGTCAACAACTGCCTTAGCTTCGCCGAGGCCGAGACCGGTGATTTCACGAACAACCTTGATAACCTTAATCTTCTGGTCGCCAACTTCTGCAAGAACGAGGTCGAACTCGGTCTTTTCTTCAGCTGCTGCTGCGCCGCCTTCTGCGGGAGCTGCTACTGCAACTGCTGCTGCAGCGGATACGCCGAATTCCTCTTCTACTGCGTGTACGAGCTCGGAAAGCTCAAGAACGGACATAGCTTTGATTTCTTCAAGCAAAGCGGTTACTTTTTCAGATGCCATTTTGTATTCCTCCAAATTGAATATTTTTAAATAAAATTATTCAGCAGATTCTTCTGCTGCCGGTGCGGATTCTTCCGCGGGAGCTTCCTCAGCTGCTTCACCGTTCTTATCAACAACGGCCTGAATAGCACGAGCAAAAGAAGCGATCGGTGCGTTGAACGCATTGAGTACGGTTGCAAGAAGAACTTCTCTGGACGGAAGTTTTGCAAGACTCTGAAGCTTCGCAAGGTCAATTACCTCTCTGTCAAGGAAACCGCCCTTGAGCTCGAAGCCCTTATTGTTCTCAGCGAACTTGCCGAGAATTCTAGCTGCTGCAACATAGTCATCAGCAGAGGTTGCGATTGCGGTAGTGCCTTCGAGGGCGCTGTCCAAGCCCTGAAGCTCGGTACCGTCAATAGCTAAGTGGATGAGGGTGTTCTTTGTTACGGTGTACTTAACACCTGCTTCACGAAGCTCTTTACGAAGCTTTGTATCATCAGCAACAGAGATACCCTTGTAATCAACGATTACACCTGCGCAAGCTGCGTCTAATCTTTCTTTAAGATCAGCAACCTGCTTTTGTTTGAGTTCTAATACTTTCTGACTGGGCAAACGAATTCACCTCCCAAAATGAATTACTGCTTGCGTTTCGACAAAAAAACGAGCCTTTTCCCAAAGATAGAAAAAAGGCTCGTTACACTTTAAAAAGAATAACTACTTTTCCTCGGTAGGCGGATGAAACATCCTTACGCAAAACTGCACCTACTGTCTTTGGCAAGCAGAAAGTATGATACCATACTCTTATGAATTTGTCAAGTGTTTTTAATTAGGCAACCGGACCTGTGAGCTTGTTAGCGTTAACCTTAACGCCAGGGCCCATGGTGGTAGCAATAACGCAGGACTTAATGTACTGGCCCTTCATTGCTACGGGCTTTGCCTTGATGATAGCTTCCATAAGGGTGTCGAAGTTTTCGTTTAACTTCTCAGCACCAAAGGATGCCTTGCCGATGGGGCAGTGGATGATGTTGGTCTTGTCAAGTCTGTACTCGATCTTACCAGCCTTAGCTTCAGTAACAGCCTTAGCAACGTCGGGAGTAACAGTACCAGCTTTCGGAGAGGGCATTAAACCACGGGGGCCTAAAACCTTACCGAGACGACCAACGAGACCCATCATGCTGGGTGTTGCGATGCAAACGTCGAAGTCCATCATGCCGCCCTGAACCTGCTGAACGAGGTCTTCTGCGCCGACGATTTCTGCACCAGCAGCTTCAGCTGCCTTTGCATCTTCGCCCTTAGCGAAAACAGCAACACGAACCTTTTTACCGGTACCGTTGGGGAGAACAACAGCGCCTCTAACCTGCTGGTCAGCATGGCGGGAGTCAACGCCCAAACGAACGTGGATTTCAACGGTTTCGTCAAACTTTGCGGTTGCAGTCTTTACTGCAAGCTCCAGAGCTTCCGGAGCATCATATAATTTTGCTTTGTCGATGAGCTTAGTGCTCTCAACATATTTCTTACCATGTTTCATAACTCTATAATCCTCCTATAAAGTGGTTAATCGGATTTTTCCTCCCACGAAGGAGCGTCAATCTTCGACGGTAACGCCCATGGAACGCGCGGTTCCGGCGACCATACGCATAGCTGCTTCAACGTCTGCCGCATTGAGGTCGGGCATCTTCTGTTCAGCTATCTTTCTGACCTGCTCACTCGTAATCTTTGCTACCTTGTCCTTGTTCGGAACACCGGACGCTTTGTCGATGCCGCAAGCTTTCTTAATAAGAACTGCCGCGGGGGGAGTCTTGGTTACGAAAGTGAAAGAACGGTCTGCATATACAGTGATGATGACAGGGATAATCATACCCATGTCGTTCTTGGTGCGTTCATTGAATTCCTTAGTGAACGCCATGATATTAACGCCGTGCTGACCGAGAGCCGGTCCTACAGGCGGAGCCGGTGTTGCTTTACCGGCGGGGATTTGAAGCTTAATAAAGCCTACTACCTTTTGAGCCATTTGTTGCACCTCCAAAATTCGTGGTAGTGGCGGAACAGTTGACTTCGACTGATCCTCCCACAGCGCGCCGCAAAAGGGGACACGCTATAAAAAGCGGACTTGCCGCCTCTTACCAATATTAATCTTTCTGAGCTTCTACCTGATCGAGTTCCAAATCAACCGGTGTTTCTTTACCGAACATGGAAATGGTAACTCTAACAGAGTTGTGCTCTGTGTCGATCTCGTCCACAACGCCGATAACGCCGTCAAAAGCGCCGTCGATGATGGTAACCATATCGCCCACTTCGTAATTTACCTCAACCACGCGTTTCTCAACGCCGAGTTTAAGGACTTCCTCTTCCGAAAGCGGAATCGGTTTGCTTTCCGGACCTACAAAGCCTGTAACGCCGCGTGTATTACGAACGACATACCATGCTTCGTCTGTCATCTTCAGTTCGTCAGTGTCTTCGTTTTCAAAGACAGCAAACTTGACAAGAACATAGCCGGGGAAAATTTTACGTTCCACTTCTTTTTTGGTACCGTCCTCGCGGATTTCGGTAACTGTTTCGGTGGGAACGCTGACCTCAAGGATTTGGTCATGCATATCGCGGTTTTCAACAACAGTTTGAATGTTTGTTGCAACCTTGTTTTCATAACCGGAATAGGTATGGACAACATACCATCTTGCAGTATCTGCCATATTCTAAGCCCCTTCCGTTAAAATCCGAACAAGCCGGATACGATCATACCTGCAGCTGTGGTAGCTTCTTCGCTGCCCACTTTACCTGCAAGATTGATAAGGCCCTTAACGCCCGCGGAAAGACCGGTATCAACCAGCCAAAGCACGGCACAGAAAATAACAACGATAACGATTACGACCCATGTGCTCTTTAAAACAGTTTTACGATCGGGCCATACAATCTTCTTGCATTCGCCCTTAACATCTTTAAAGAACTTGGCAATTTTTTTGCCCATGCGTTTAAAGAAATTCTCCTTTTTCTCAGGAGAATTTGCCTTCTTATCGTTTTTCTTTGCGTTAGACTTAGAGGTTTCGACAGACTTAGTTTTCTTTTCGTCAGCCATTTCTAACTCCTCCGTCTTACTTCGTTTCTCTGTGGAGTGTGTGTTTCTTGCAGAATCTGCAGTACTTGTTCATCTCCAAACGGTCAGGCGTGTTCTTCTTGTTCTTCTTGGTGTTGTAGTTGCGTTGCTTGCATTCTGTACAAGCGAGTGTGATTTTGACTCTCATTTCGGCACCTCCGTTACTAAGTGATTTGCAATCACCTTTTCATAGCCTACCTCAAAAAGTTGGGCACAAAAAAAGAACCCTCTTAGAGAGGTACAAGTATTTTAACATAGCTTTGCGTATTCGTCAAGCATTTTGAGAAAACTTTCCGTTCTTTTTTAAAAGTCTTATAGATAGGCAAAAAGTGCGGGTCGCCTGACTCGCACTTTTGGTAAATTTATTCTAAATTATTCGCCTTTTGCATCGCGAAGTGCTCTTTCAAGCCAGATTTCGGCAATATCCATAGCGGCAAAGAAGCCTTTTTTCTCGCTGACCTTAACAACCTTTTCCTTTGCGCTAGCGTTGGGGTCGGTGGAAAGTAAGCGGATAGAAATTTTAGAAGCTAAATCGTAGCCCTTAAAATCCTTCTTACTTAAAATCTGCATCATAATGACGAACGGGTCTCTCATGTCGCCGTAGTAGATGGTGTCATCCTTACGTACAAGCGGTTTACCCTTATACATTAAAAACTTTTCTTTTTCTGCCATAACCTTAAATTTCTCCTTATTTCTCGCTCGAGGGCAAGCGCAGATAATTTTTCACAAGCGCCTGCAAGAGCTCGTCTCTGTCTAAACGTCGAATGAGGCTGCGCGCATTATTATGTGTGGTGATATAGGTCGGATCTTCTGACAAAATATAACCGACAATCTGGCTCACGGGATTATAGCCTTTTTCGCGCAATGCATTATACACGGTCACCATCGTTTGCCGCATTTCTTCTTCGCGTTCATCTTTAATGGAAAACTGTATCGTTTTATTGGGGTCGAGCACAGCAAACACCTCCTATGCCAAAAACGGCACCCAAAATATATGAATTAGGACTATTATACACTAATTTTTCCCGAATGACAATAGAAACTGTGGAGGAATTTTAGTTTTTCGCCGCAGGAAGCGGTTTGTTTCGATAATCCTCCACCACTTTGCCGTCCTGAATACGAATCACGCGGCTCGCTTCGTCGGCAATACCGTTGTCATGGGTAATTAAAATCACCGTTCTGCCCTCATCGTTGAGCTCATGCAAAATACGCATAACATCTTCGCCGGAATGGCTGTCCAAGTTACCGGTCGGCTCATCGGCTAAGATAATCGGCGGCTTTGCGGCGACGGCTCTTGCAATCGCGACGCGCTGCTGTTGACCGCCGGACATTTGCTTCGGTAAATGATGGATTCTGTGTCCGAGGCCCACACGCTGCAGAGCATCCAAAGAAAGCTCGTGGCGCTGAGCGACCGGCATGCCTCTGTAGGCCAGCGGCAATTCCACATTGCCCTGTGCGGTCAAGCTGTTGATTAAGTTAAAGCCCTGGAAAATAAAACCGATTTCCTTATTGCGGATTTCCGAAAGCTGGTCGTCGGTCATTTCCGAAACATCCTCACCGTCTAAGGTGTAGGTGCCGCTTGTCGGAACATCCAAAAGGCCGAGCATATTCATGAGGGTAGATTTACCCGAGCCGGACTGCCCGACAATCGCAATAAAATCCCCTCGTTCCATGGAAAGCGACACGCCGTCTAAAGCGTGCACCTCATTTTCACCGGGATTATAGATTTTATAAAGATCCTTAACCTCAATCAAACTCATGGCTTTTCCTCACAAAAAAATCAAAATTTGTTTCTTTTTCTTTTATACATATTATAGAATACCTCTTTTTTTATGTATTTTCAATATATAATTTGTGAATTTTCCGAAACTAATCGGTCATACTGTTAAAAGAGAACCGAAAAGGAGCGGGTAAATATGGCAACCAATCAAAAAGATTACGGAGAAATGGCAAAAAAAGCCTCTCCCCCTTCGCCGAAAGCGAAAGATTTTCTTTGCGCCTTTCTCATCGGCGGCGGCATTTGTACTTTCGGACAGGCTCTTTTATTGCTTTATACCTATTTAGAGCTTCCCGAAACGACAGTAAAGGCGCTCGTGCCTATGACAATTATCGTGATTACGGCGATTTTAACCGGCACGGGTGTATTTGACAAAATCGCCAAGCACGCCGGTGCAGGAACACTTGTACCCATTACGGGCTTTGCAAATTCCATTGTCTCCCCTGCCATGGAATTTTCGGCAGAGGGTCGAATTCTCGGCACAGGTGCGAAGCTGTTTTCGATTGCAGGGCCTGTAATCGCCTACGGCACTGCCGCCGCTTCGATTTACGGCGTGATTGCTTATCTATTCAAATTATATTAAGAAAAGGATCAAACTATGGCAGAAAGAATCGGGACTTACACCCTGAAATTCACAGAAAGACCTTCCATTATCGGCAATGCCGCCGTTGTTGGCAAAACCGAAGGCGAAGGACCGCTGAAAGACTATTTTGACCGCATTTTTGAAGATGATACGCTGGGGCAGAAATCGTTTGAAAAAGCAGAAAGTGCTCTGCAAATGGAAGCGGTCACTTTGGCTCTGCAAAAGGCGAAAAAGAAACCCGAGGATATGCAATACATTCTCGGTGGCGACCTTTTAAACCAATGTATCGGCACTTCGTTTGCGCTCCGTGACCTCAAAATTCCCTTTTTGGGGCTTTACGGTGCCTGCTCGACCATGGCACTCTCGCTTGGACTTGCCGGTATTTTAACCGACAGCAAAGCGGCAAATTTGGTTATAGCCGAAACCTCCTCACATTTTTGCTCTGCGGAGCGACAGTTTCGCCTGCCCTTAGAATACGGTGGTCAGCGCACCCCCACGGCACAGCGAACTGCCACCGCCGCAGGCGCAACCATTGTTTCCGCCGAACACGTACCGCACAGACCTTGTTTGGAGGCGGTCACTTTTGGGCGGATTCAAGACCTCGGCATTAAAGATGCCAATAACATGGGCGCCGCCATGGCACCTGCCGCCGCAGAAACCATTGCTAACTTTTTAAACGATACTAAGACCTCGCCCAGCGATTACGATTTGATTTTAACCGGCGACCTCGGCAAGGTCGGCACGGAGCTTTTGCAAGAATTACTTTTAAAAGACTACCATATAGATATAAAAGACAGGCACAACGACTGCGGTCTTTTACTGTTCGACTGCGAAGCGCAGGACGTGCACGCCGGTGGCTCGGGCTGTGGCTGTGCGGCATCGGTATTCAATTCCTATATTATGCAAAAGCTTTTAAAAGGCGAGCTTTCCAAGGTGCTTTTGGTCGCCACCGGTGCACTCATGTCCCCGACCTCCAGCTTACAGGGGGAAAGCATCCCCGGCATTGCCCATGCCGTTTTAGTTTCCAAACCCGACATCGTTCAGTAAAGGAAGAGAAAAATGCAAGCATTACTTTCCGATTTACGCATTTTAAAATACGGCGCTATGGCCTTTCGGATTTTGTATCTTTTAAAGGCGGTCTTGACGGTTGCGATAATAGTCTTTTCCGCTTTAGAAACGGCAAAGTTCTTAAAAGCCGGCGGTACGCTTTATAAGGCGAATGCCAAAAACGGTTAACCGCGGCAGAATTTTGCAAAAGAAAAGGGTGGATTTTGCATCCACCCTTTTTCGCTTTATTCTTTTATTCTTTTTACAGCAAAAAATCTTTGTACTTATTTAAATAAGCCGCATCAATAATGATTTCGGTTTTGATGCCCTCGGCTTCGTATTCCTCGGAGAGCACCTGGCCGTTTTTGCGGATTTCGGCAAGAACGTTGCCGTTTTGGAACGGAATGAGCAAGGTTGCTCTGGTTTTTGTGCCCATGAGGGCGGCTTCCATTTCCTTTAACAAGGCTTCGATGCCGTCTCCGTGCAAGGCACTAATAGCAACAGATTTGCCAATAGAGGGCATATCATACCATTCCGGTGCAAGGTCGCATTTGTTCATAACCGTAATACACGGCGTATTCCCCGCATTCAAATCCTTTAAAAGGTCACGGGTCACTTGCAAATGCTCTGCACAGGCAGGGTCGGAAGCATCGCAAACATTCAAAATAAGGTCGGCTTCCTTTGCCTCTTCCAAGGTGGAATGGAAGGCTTCCACGAGCTTATGCGGCAGACGGCGCACCAAGCCTACGGTATCGACTAACATAACCTCCGTACCGCTCGGCAGTTTTAAGGCACGTGCGGTGGGGTCGAGCGTTGCAAACAGTTTATTTTCTGTGAGTACGCCCGCTTCGGTCAGTTCGTTCATGAGTGTGGATTTGCCGGCATTGGTATAGCCGACAATGGCAACCGACAGCACGCCGTTTTTCTTGCGACGTTCACGCATCGCCTTGCGGCGCTTTTCGATTTCCTTTAAATGCTCTTCGAGTGCCCCAATTCGACGGCGAATATGTCGTTTATCCGTTTCTAATTTGCTTTCGCCGGGGCCTCTGGTACCGATACCGCCGCCCAGTCTGGAAAGGCTTGTACCTTTACCGCCAAGACGTGGCAACAAGTAGCGAAGCTGTGCAAGCTCGACTTGAATTTTGCCCTCGCTGCTTCTGGCGTGGAGCGCAAAAATATCCATAATCAGCATGGTTCGGTCAATGACACGAGCGCCGCTCACCTCTTCGATATTTCTCTGCTGCACCGGTGAAAGCTCGCCATCCGCAATGACGAGGTCAATTTCCTGCTGTCGGCAGATTTCCTCTAAATCCCGAAGTCTGCCCGTACCGATATACGAGGTCGGATGCACGCTCTCGAGCTTTTGGGAAAGCAAAAGCACCACCTCGGCGCCTGCGGTTTCGGCAAGGGCTTTCAGTTCCTCTAAAGAGGCTTCGCAGTCGTATTCTCCCGTGTTTACACCGATTAAAAGGGCACGCTCCGGGCGGATTTCATTTTCATAATAGGTCATAAATTTTCGATTTCCTTTGGTAGAAGTCAGCGGCCTGTAAAGCTTTTACGCCTTACAAACCGCTGTTTTATTCTTGTTTACTTTTCTTAGTATACTACATTTTAATCCATAAATCTACCACGATGTTTTGCATCAACCAAAATCGGTGCATAGCCGATAATGCGTTCGCCGATTTTTGCAATAATCGGATTGTCGATGATCTCGGGAATGCTCTCCTTTAAGGTCTCGCAAATCTGCACTGTGGTCGGGGTTTGACCGGGCTTCATGGTAACTCTGCCGCACTTTTTAAAGTGGAATTTGAGGGTTCTTTTGCCAACGGTTTCAATCGGTCTTACCGAGATTTTTAAGGTATCATTCGAGAGCCAATAGGCATTTGCACAAACCTTAAAGGTCTGACCGCCGAGGGTCATCGTGCCGTAACGATAGTGACCGTCCATGCCGCAAACGACGGAATTATGTTCTTTCTTTTCGTCCCAATCCATGGTGCAATCATGCTCACCGAAGCGGAACGAAATGTGGTCGATATTGCCGGCTCTGTTTGCCATCATATAAGTGACCGACAAAGGCAGCATGCTCACGGGCATACCGATAATATTGAGCAAAATTTTGCGTTTCATCTTGATGGTGCGTCCTGCAATCTTTTGCTCCATTGTGGAGCGGTTGGAGGAGGGCACGGCTTCGATGACGTGCGCATTATCGGGCTTTTTGTGCACTTCTTTTTTCTCTTCGTCAATAAATGCGTTGGGGAAGAAATGCCAAAGCGCAAGTCTGGCACGTTTTTCAACCGCCACTGCCGCCGTCAAAACAACTGTTGCATCGTAGGACGGAAAGTTTATCGCAAACTGAGAGAACATGCCGTCCATACGGTAAGAGAATTTTTCGGTATCGTTGACCCAGAAGCAATAGCCATAACCGCTGTTGTAGCCGGGATCTAGGCTTCTCTGCTTGACTTCGCCGAGCTGATTGTGCGTCGCTTCCTGTGTCCACCATTTCGGAATAATCTGTTTACCCTGATATTTGCCCTCGTGCAAATAGCAATCGGCAATTTTGGCGAGGTCTTCGGTCTTGAGCTGTAAGCCCCAGCCACCTGCCTCTATACCCTTTTGGTCGGTTTCCCAGAACGGGCGTTCAATGCCGAGTGGCTCAAACAGACGCGGCATCAAATAATCGGTCACGCACATATTAGCACGACGTTCGATAATCGCGCAGAGCATGAAAATATTTTCATTTACATATAAGAAATCTGTACCCGGTTCGAAAATCCACGGTGCGTTGATATAGTTTTCAATCCAGTCGATTTTGCCTTTGGAAACGAGCATATCGGTCTGCTTACCGGAGGTCATCGTCAAGAGGTTGCGCACGGTCAGCTTTTTAAAATAGGGATGATCTTTCTTCGGCGCATATTCGGGGAAGAAATCCACCACCAAATCGTCTAAGGAGAAAAGTCCCTCGTCAATAGCAAGACCGACAGCCGTAGCGGTAATGCTCTTGCTTATAGAATACAGCGCATGGGGTGTGTTGGCATCAAACGGCTCGTTGTACCATTCGAGTGCCACCTTGCCGTGGCGCACAACCATGAGACTGTGCATTTCTAAATCATTTTCTTTTGCAAATACGGTAAATTCTTTTAAAACATCCGCCTGAACGCCGACTTCCTCGGGGAATGCGGCACGGGGTAATGCTTTTGTATCCATTTTCATATTCTTACACCCTTTCGTTCAAATTCATTTGCATATGCCTAAAGTCTACCATATTATATATAATAAATCAATAAAAAAAGCGGACACAAGTCCGCCTTTTTATGAATATCGTCAAAAATTTAACTTATGGGACATATAGGCTCAAAAGTGCTTAATTTTTCTCATAATTAAAATTCGGCACAATCGTTTTTAAGAATTCTTTGGAATTCTCGGGGTTTAAATCCTTGATTTTTTTGAGCTGACTCATAAAGAAGTCTTCATCAAATTCATAGGGCGCTGTTACAAAAATCTTATCATTTTGTGTTTTGTGCATGCCCTCTTTTTCAGACGGCAGAATCAATTCTTCGTAAAGCTTTTCGCCAGGGCGAAGGCCTGTAAACTGAATATCAATATCCACATAAGGCTCAAAGCCCGAAAGCTTGATGAGCTTTTCTGCCAAAGACAGGATTTTCACCGGTTCGCCCATGTCGAGCACGAAAATTTCGCCGCCCTTTGCGAGACCACCTGCCTGCACAACGAGCTGTGCCGCTTCGGGAATTGTCATAAAATAGCGGGTAATATCGGGGTGTGTTACCGTTAAAGGACCGCCGTTTTCAAGCTGTTCTTTAAAGAGCGGAATCACGCTGCCGTTAGAGCCTAAAACATTGCCAAAGCGTACCGCCGCGAACTTGGTGTTCTTAGAAGTCTTAGAGAAATGCTGTACCACCAATTCACAGCAGCGCTTGGTCGCACCCATAACGTTGGTGGGGTTTACCGCCTTGTCGGTGGAGAGTAAAACAAAGTTTTTCACGCCGAATTCATCGGCAACCTTGGCAGTATTATAAGTACCTAAAATATTGTTTTTAATCGCTTCGTAGGGGCTGTCCTCCATCAGCGGCACGTGCTTGTGCGCCGCGGCATGGAACACACTGGTCGGATGGAATTCCTCGAACACCTCGCGCAGTCTCTCTTCTTCGCGAACCGAACCAATACGAATTTCGATTTTCGGCACACCGAAGTATTTTAAATCGAGAGAATTTTTAAGCGCGTAAGCGTTGTTTTCATAAATATCGAAAATAACAATCTTTTCTGGATTGTATTTGGCAATCTGCCTGCAAAGCTCGGAGCCGATAGAACCACCACCGCCGGTAACCAAAACCACTTCGTTTTCGAGATAATGGCAGACGTCACGATTGAGTTCAATCGGTGCGCGGGAAAGCAAATCTAAAATATCGACGCTTCTAGCATCTTTAATCGCGGATTTCCCGTTTTTGATTTCCTGATGATCGGAGGCCATTTTTACGGTGCAGCCTGTTTCAACCAGTTGCTCTAAGATGTCACGCTTACGCGCTTCATCAATGCGGGTAATACAAAAATAGATAATATCAATACCATATTTTTCAACGGCTTCGTTCACACGGTCACAGCTGCCGAGAACCGGCGTACCCAAAATGGTAAGGCCGTATTTTTTCGGGTCATCGTCTAAAATGCCGACCGGCACGCCCAAGCGGTAGTCGGTCATTTGCAATTCCGTAACGAGCGCACTGCCTACCGTGCCTGCGCCGACAATCAAAATCTTCTTTTGCGTTTTCGAACCGGCTTTGCCATGACGAATGCCCTCACTGGAAAGAAGCTTTGCCGAGCGGTGCAGGATGCGAATAAACAGGCAAATGCCGAGAATCAACAGTGTGGAATCTAAATAGACGGAAACCGGGAGCGGCTTAAAATACAGCGTGCTGATATAGTTTTTGTCGCGCAGGGACATGCAAATCCAAAAGCCGAGGTAATCGAAGAACCAAGTGCAGATGGTAGCAAGCAGTGTGGACGCGCCAAAACGAAGCACATCGTAAAGCCCGGCATATTTCCAAATAATATTATAAATACGCCCCAGAGCATAAAGCCCGATATAGACCAGCGTAACCACCGGGATACGCAAGCTCATGCGAATCAAAGTCGTTTGAGACATATAAAAATTGCCATAAAAAAACATCATCAAAAAATAAATGGCATTGATGATGAGAATATCGAGCGGTAAAATCACCACCGCGGAATGGCTGAACCTGAATTTGTGCTCTTTCAACGTGTAAACTCCCTTTTTCTTTCCGTTTTCTTTTGAAAAAGTGCGCTTTTCAAGACTAAGCGCGGCATAATGAATATTATACTCTACGCCAACTTTAGTGTCAACAAAGGTCGGGCTTTCCCAGTGTAGAAATAAACGGCTAAAATTTGTAGACTTTGTCCCCCTTTATTCCCGTTTTCCTTACGTATAGTGCTTGAAAAAGTGCTGTAAAAATGGTAAAATAGAAAAGTTACATATATTAGAAAGGAGAAGAGTGAAATGCAGAGAAAGTTATGGCGCGTAGCCGACCTAAACAAAAACGCCGCCGCAGAGCTTGCTGAATGCTGTGGGATTGACCCCACCCTTGCGCTTTTGCTCGTCTCCCGCGGCATTTTAACCGATATAGATGCCGAAATGTTTTTAAGTGAAGAGCTTGACTTCTTCGACCCCTTTTTAATTGCCGATATGGACAAAGCCGTGTCGCGCATTAAAGAGGGGCTTATGAGCTTTGAAAAAATGGCGGTATTTGGGGACTACGATGCCGACGGCATCACCTCCACCGCTGTGTTATATCGTTATTTGGCTTCGCACGGTGCGAATGTGACCTATCACATTCCCGACCGTCAAAAAGAGGGCTACGGCATCAGTGAAGAAGCCGTGCAGGAGCTTTCAAGAGACGGCGTTACCCTCATCATCACCGTGGATAACGGCATCAGTGCTTTTGCCGCCTGCGAAAAAGCCAAAAAAGCAAACATAGATGTCGTCATCACCGACCACCACAGACCCTCCGAAACGCTCCCCGCCGCCTATGCGGTTTTGAATCCGCACCGCGCGGACTGCCCGTCGGAATACAAAGAATTTTCGGGCGTGGGTGTTGTATTCAAATTGCTTTGTGCTTTAGAGGGTGGCGATTTTCAGGAAATCCTCGAGGAATACGGTGACCTAATTGCGCTCGGTACGGTGGCGGATATTGTACCGCTCACCTCGGAAAACCGCATGCTCGTAAAAGCCGGTTTAGAAAAAATTAACCGTGACCCCTGTCTCGGGCTTGCCGCTTTAAAAGCCGTTTGCGGCTTAGAGGGCAAAAATTTAAATGCTTCTAGCCTCGGTTTCGCCTTAGCACCGCGCATCAACGCCGCGGGCAGAATCGGCAACCCCTACCACGCACTGTATCTTCTTTTGGCTGACGATTTCAGCATTGCAAACGAAATCTCCCAGAATTTGGATGCGCTCAACAAAAGCCGTCAGCAAATTGAAGCGGATATTTTAAAGGAAGCGATTGAAGAAATCGAAACGCATCCCGAAATCCGTTTTTCTTCGGTCATCGTTGTAGCAAAGGAAAACTGGCATCCCGGCGTTATCGGCATCGTGGCCGCACGGCTGGTCTCCCGTTACGGAAAGCCCGCTGTAGTCATTTCCTTAAACGGCGACGAGGGCACAGGCTCCTGCCGCAGTATTGAGGGCTATTCCATATTCGATGCCCTTTCCGAGGTACAAGAGCATTTGCTACGCTTCGGCGGTCATCCGGGCGCGGCAGGTCTTGGCATCAAAAAATCGGAAATTGATGCCTTTAGAACGGCTTTAGACCAAAAGGCAAAAGAAAAATCTTTGCCGTTTTTATATGTAGATATTGATTTTAAACTGAATCCAGCTTCGGTCAACACAGGGCTTTTAGACACCCTCGCTCTGCTCGAGCCGTTCGGCTGTGAAAATCCGGCGCCGCTCTTCGGGCTTTACCGCATGACGCTTGCCGGCGTACAGCCTGTAGGAGAGGGCAAGCACCTGCGGCTCACCTTAAAGAAAGGGCTTACAGAGCTGACCGCCATGCTGTTTAGCACGTCGCTTGCACAATTCCCCTATCATATCGGAGATACCGTAGATTTAGCGGTGCAGATTGAAAAGAACGAGTTCCGCGGCGTTATAAAGCCGTCGGTGCAGATTCGGGAAATCCGCTTTTCCGAGAACGATGAAGAAAACTACGTAAAGAGTCTGCGTCTTTACGAAAAATATAAACACGGCGACACTCTTTCCGAAAAGGAAGCGGCATTTTTACTGCCTAGCCGCGAATTTTTACTCAGCGTCTATCGCTTTATCCAATTAAACGCCCCGTTCGCCTTCGATGCAGAGGTATTCTGCAAACGAAGCGGCTGTAAAGAGGCGCACGCCGGCAGAGTGCTGGTTGCCTTGGACGTTTTACTGGAATTGCAGCTTTTAGAATATAAGGACGGTGCTTATCGGTTGCCGAATGCAAAGCGAACCGAAAAAGCCGATCTTCAAAACTCTGAAATTCTAAAAGGTTTAAAAGAGAAGGGAGCGTAACGAAATGGAAGAAAAAGTAAAGGACCAAACCCCCGAAGAGCAGTATGCTGCGCTTCGTAAAAGACTTATCGAGGAAATGCACCTAGAAGAGAAGGATTTACAGGAAATTGACAAAGCCTATGCCCTCGCCGCGCGCGTACATAAGGAACAAAAGCGGCATTCTGGTGAGCCTTACATCATCCATCCCATTGCCGTTGCCTCGATTCTTGTGGATTTAGGTATGGATGCGCGTTCCATTGAAACCGCGCTTTTACACGACACCGTAGAGGATACGGAGGTCACCTTAGCGGATATTAAAGAGCAGTTCGGCGACGAGGTGGAAGCCCTTGTAGACGGTCTTACCAAGCTCGGCAAGGTGCCGCTGGTTACGAAAGAAGAGCGGCAGGCGGAAAATATCCGTAAAATGCTGCTCGCGATGTCCAAGGATATTCGTGTTATCATCATTAAATTGGCGGATAGGCTCCACAACATGCGCACCCTCAATTTCATGATTGACAGAAAGCGTCGTGAAATCGCGCAGGAAACCTTAGAAATCTATGCGCCGATTGCTCACCGTCTTGGTATTCGTGCCGTAAAGGAAGAGCTTGAGGACTTGGCGATTCGCTTCCTCGACCCCATCGCCTATGCCGATATTGAGCATTCTCTCGATGCGGTAAACCGTTCACGCATTGAATTCTTAGAGGAAAATAAAGAAAAAATCCGCGAGCGAATTGAAACGGTTGTTAAGAACCCGTCGATTTCCGGTCGAGTGAAGAGCGTACACGGCATTTATCGCAAGATGTATATGCAAAACAAAAACATCGACCAGATTTACGATATTTACGCCATTCGTATTATCGTGGATACCGTCATCGACTGCTACAACTGTCTCGGTATCATTCACGATATGTTTAAACCCATGCCCGGTCGATTCAAGGATTATATTTCCACACCGAAGCCGAACATGTACCAGTCTTTGCACACCACCGTTATCGGCAGAAATGGCATCCCGTTCGAAGTGCAAATCCGTACTTGGGAAATGCACCGCACGGCGGAATACGGTATCGCGGCGCACTGGAAATACAAGCTCGGCATCAAGGGTGGCAAAACCAGCTTAGACGAGCGTTTGGCTTGGGTTCGTCAAATGCTGGATGACCAAAAGGAATCCGGCGACGTGCAGGAGTTGGTTCGTGCCATTAAAAGCGACCTTATTCCCGACGATGTATTCGTCTTTACCCCTCGTGGTGACGTGATTAACCTGCCGGCCGGTGCAACCGTCATCGACTTTGCCTATGCCATTCACACCGCCGTCGGTCACAAGATGTCCGGTGCGAAGGTAGATGGCAGAATCGTCCCCCTCGATTATGTTGTAAAAACCGGTCAAATCGTCGAAGTGTTAACCTCGTCGCAGGTCGGCAAGGGTCCGTCGAGAGACTGGCTCTCAATTGCCAAGACCAGCTCGGCGCGCAATAAAATCCGTTCCTGGTTTAAGAATGAACGCCGCGACGAAAACATCGTAGAAGGTAAGGAAGAAGTGGAGCGTGAATTTAAGCGCAACTTCATTCGCCTGACCGATGACGAATACGAAGATTTTATTATGCACCTCGCGGAGCGTCAGCGTTTTGACTCCGTAGAAGATTTCTATGCCGCTATCGGCTTCGGCGGTGCTTCGATCATCCGCTTGATGCCTTATATTAAAGAGGTTTATAACCGCGACTACCGCCCGAAAGAGCCGGAAATCATTCCTGATGAGGTAAATACCACCGTCAACCGCGGCGGCAAGGACGGTGTAAACGTGGAGGGTATCAACAACGTACTGATTAAATTCTCCCGTTGCTGTAATCCCCTGCCGGGCGATAACATTATCGGCTTTATCACCCGTGGTCACGGCGTTTCCGTGCACAAAAGAGACTGCCCGAACGTGCCGAAGGATATTGCCACCTGTGCCGAGCCAGAGCGTTGGGTCAAGGTGACTTGGAACAAGGATGTAAAGCAGGATTTCAAAGCGACCCTGCAAATTACCGCTCTTTCGCGCATCGGTCTTATGGCGGATATTTCGGTGCTTCTCGCCAACATGCGCGTCAACATCAACGAAATTTCCTCGCACGTCGGTAAGGACGGCAGAAACAATCTAATGCTGACCATTACCGTAAACAATGTAGACCACCTTAAAAACCTCATCAATAAAATTCAAAAAATCAAAGGCGTTTTAAACGTAGAACGCTAAACCGAAGATAAGGAAGAAACTATGAAAGCAGTTATTCAAAGAGTAAAACACGCAAGCGTGACCGTGGAGGAAAATGTTGTCGGCAAGATTGCAGAGGGCTACCTCATTTTAGTCGGCGTTGCCGAGGGCGACACCTTAGAGGACGCACAAATCTTAGCGAAAAAGACCGCTAACCTGCGTGTATTCACAGATGAAAACGACAAGATGAACCAGTCGATTTTAGATATTGACGGCGAAATTTTAGCGGTATCGCAATTCACCCTTTGCGCCGACGTGAAGAAGGGCAACCGTCCCTCCTTTGCACACGCCGCCGCACCCGACAGTGCCAATGCCCTTTACGAAGCCTATTGCGACGAGCTTTTAAAGAACGGCGTTAAAAAGGTAGAAAAAGGCGTATTCGGCGCACATATGCAGGTAGAGCTGTTAAACAACGGCCCGGTTACGATTTTATATGATACAGAAATTTGGAGAAAGAACTAATTATGTCTGTTACAGTAGAAAGAGTTATTCAAGGCCCGATTAGTGCCAACACCTACATTGTAACCGACACAGCCACAAACTGTGCGGTTATCATAGATGCAGGCGATTGCAGTTTAGAGCTGTTAGAAAAAATCAAGGATAAAAAAATCGAAGCGATTCTCTTAACGCACGGTCATTTTGACCACATTTTAGGCGTAGAGGCCTTGCAAAAGCAAACCGGCGCACCGGTTTTCATTCACGAAAAGGATGAAATCTGCTTGCGGGATAACGAGTGGAACCTTTCCGAAATGGACGGCCACCCCATGCACGTGCCGATTCATGCCGACCGTCTTTTAAAAGAGGGCGACAAAATCCGCTTCGGCGAAAGTGAACTGACGGTTTTACATACCCCCGGACACACCCGCGGTGGCGTTACCTATATGGACAGTGAAAATCATTTGTTATTTACCGGCGACACCCTCTTTTGCATCACAGCGGGCAGAACCGATTTTATCGGCGGCGATGCCGAGGACCTTATGGCTTCTCTCTTCCGTCTTTCGAGACTTCCCGGCGACTACATTGTCTATCCCGGTCACAACCGTGACACCACTTTAGAGAGAGAACGCACACACAACAGATACCTGCGGAGATTTACAAAATGAGATTAGAAATCATCGGTCACAGCTATCAATACGAAATGGAAAAGCTCACACGGCTCTTTTTCCCGAATGAGCAAATTCATGTTGTATTTGAAACAGAAACCAGACAAAACGGCGAAGCCTTTTTCACCACCGTAATTACAGAAACCACCGCCTTAGCGGCTTATTACGATGAAACGGGTGCTTGCCTTTATAAAGAGGAAGCCGAGCTTTCCAGCGAAGCAGATGCAGAACTGCTGATAGCCTCCCTCCTCTTCAAAGTTTTAAAATCCATGACGGATTACACACCGAAGTGGGGCGTTTTAACGGGCATCCGCCCGTCGAAGCTTTTGCTTCGTTTAGAAGAAACCATGGGCGAAGAAGGTGCAGAGCGCTACTTCTTAGACAAATTCTTTGTCAGCGAAGAAAAAACGGCACTGGCAAAATCGGTAGCACGCCGCGAGGATGCGATTATCCAAACCTCGCGCCCCGACTCGTTCAGCCTTTATGTTTCCATTCCCTTCTGCCCGACCCGTTGCAGCTACTGTTCCTTTATTTCCAGTGCCATGACGGGCAAAACCATTCAGAAAATGCTGCCCGAATATGTGGAATATCTTGTTAAAGAGATAGAATACACAGGCAAACAGGCTAAGGCCTTAGGGCTTCGTTTGGAAACCGTTTATTTCGGCGGCGGCACGCCCACCACACTCAGTGCAGAACAGATTACACAGCTTTTAGATGCCATTGCCGCTTCGTTTGACCTTTCGCATTTGCGCGAATACACCGTGGAAGCCGGTCGTCCCGACACCATTACCCGTGAAAAGCTCGAAGCCTTAAAGGCCGGCGGTGTTACACGCATCAGCATCAATCCCCAAACGTTTAACGATGCCGTTTTAAAGGAAGTCGGCAGATGCCATTCTGCGGATTTGACAAAAGAGGTCTATACCATGGCGAAAAGCTTCGGCTTTCATGCCATTAACATGGATTTAATCGCCGGGCTTCCCACAGATACGCTCGAATCCTTCTGTCAATCGGTCGATACCGCCATCGCCTTAGACCCCGAAAACATTACCGTACATACACTCTCATTAAAGCGCTCCTCGAATCTCGGTACAGAGAAGGAACGCATTGAATTTGAGCGCGGGATTTGTGCCGACCAAATGCTCCACTACGCCTATGCACGTTTGACCGAAAACGGCTACGGTCCTTACTATATGTACCGTCAAGCCAAAACGCTCGGTAACTTAGAAAACACAGGCTATGCAAAATCCGGCACAGACTGTCTTTATAATATCTTCATGATGGAAGAATGTCACACCGTTTTAGCCGTCGGTGCAGGAGCGGTCACCAAGCTCAAAGCACCCCACGGCAAAGAAATCGAACGCATATTCAACTACAAATATCCGTATGAATATATTCGGGGCTTCGATGAGCTTTTAAAACGAAAAGCGCGTTTGCCCGAATTTTATAAAGAGTTTAAGATTTAGGAGTTTTTTCATGGAAACACAAAAAAACACCGTCGAAACCATCAACGGCTATGCAAAAACGAATCCCGAAAAGCTGGTTGCTCTTTCGGAGGAACGGTTTAAAAATATTATCGACGCAACGGCAGACAAAATCGTTGCCACCGAAGGCCGCATGATTATCATGCTCGCCGGTCCTTCCGCTTCGGGCAAAACCACCACAGCGCACAAGCTTGCGCAAAGCATTTGTGCGCGCGGCATCAACTGCTATGTGCTTTCCTTAGACGATTTCTATTTGAATCGCTGTGAAGTGCCCGGCTACGCGGAGGGAAAGCCCGATTACGAAACCGTATATGCCTTAGATTTACCCCTGCTTCGCGCTTCGCTTTCCAGTCTTTTAGAGGGCAAGCAAACCGAACTGCCGGTATTTGATTTTACGGTCGGCAGACGTGCAGAAAAGGGCAAAACCTTACAGCTCATGCAGCAGGATGCTATTATCGTAGAGGGTCTGCACGCTTTGAATCCGGTTATCACCGACCCCCTGCCGCAGGAATCCCTGCTCAAGATGTATATCAGCGTTTCTTCGCGTATATATAAGGAAAGCGGGGAAACGATTTTAAATAAACGGCAGCTGCGTTTTATGCGCCGCCTTGTGCGCGATTATCTCTTCCGTGCCAGCTCCGCGCAAAACACCTTGGAGCTTTGGGTCAACGTAAGACGGGGTGAGGATCGCTATCTCTTCCCCTATTCGCATTTAGCCGATATTCGAATCAACTCCACCCATTATTACGAGCCCTGTCTTTTTGCGCCGCTTGTCAAAGAGCTTTTGGAAAAAGAGCCCATTTCCGAAGCGTTTCAAGAGGAAACCCATATTCTCTTAAAAGCCTTATCGGCATTCACGCCGATTGACTTAAAACTCGTGCCCGAAGACTCTCTGCTTCGCGAATTTGTAGGTCGCGGTGACAGTCTGAAAACAAATTAAGGATTGACCTTTTCTAAAAACTTTGTTATTCTGTATGTCACGTTCTTAAAAAGAGCACATTCCGGCAGAAGCCTTTCTGCTGTTTTCATTCGTTTCACAGGAAAGGAGATGTTGTTGTGGCGGAGACACAAAAAAAACGCAAAAGCCAATCTCTGTTAAACGGCGCCATGGTGCTTGCCGTTACCACAATTCTAGTCAAAATCATCGGTATTCTTTATAAAGTACCGATTTCCAATGCCGTCGGCGCAGTCGGCAGAGGCTGTTTTGACTCCGCATACAATTTATATATCCCGATTTACACGCTTTCTATGGCAGGACTTCCTGTTGCCGTTTCTAAAATGGTTTCTCAACAGGTTGCCCTCGGCAGATATCGAGATGCGCGTCAGATTTTCAAAGTAGCGGCAAGGCTCTTTCTTTTAACCGGTACAATTGGTACCGTGGTCATGCTCGCCTTTGCTTACCCTTATGCTTTCTTCGCAAAGAATATGGAAGCTATCCCGTCGATTTTAGCGATCACCCCCTCCATTTTCTTCTGCTGTATCATGTCCATTTACCGCGGTTATTACAACGGTATGCGTAACATGACACCCACAGCGCTGTCGCAGGTCATTGAGGCGCTCGGCAAGGTGGTTGTCGGTCTGTTATGCGCCAATCTCGCCATGCGTTACGGCATGTCCCGTTTCGCGGCAGGTCTTCCCGTTTACGGCCATGTCGTTGCCGACGAAGCCGAAGCCATGAGCCACATTTACCCCTATGCGGCGGCAGGTGCGGCGATCGGTGTTACCGCCGGTACGATTGTCGGCATGATTTACATGATGATTTTACACAAGGTCAAGGGTGACGGTCTCACCAAAGAGGAGCTTGCCTCTTCTCCTAAGCCCTTGCAAGGCTCTGCGATTGCAAAGTCTCTTATCGCGATCGCCATTCCTGTTGTAGCTTCTTCCCTCGTGTTCAGCATCACCAACCTCATTGACTCTATCACCGTGCAGAACCGTTTGGACACGATGATTATGGGCAATCTCGATTATATCAAATCCGTCTACGGCGACCAGCTTTTGGCGTCGCAGATTCTCGACAAGGATATTGCAAAATATCTTTACGGCGCGTATTCCATGTCGTTGGAATTCAAAAACCTCATTCCCTCGATTACCATGTCCCTTGGTGTCAGCGCGATTCCCGCGCTTTCTGCCGCTTGGGCAGTCAAGGACCAGAAGCTTTTAAAAACCTCTGTGGAATCGGTTTTGCGCGTGACCTTAATGATTTCCCTGCCTGCGGGCTTCGGTATGGCGGTACTCTCCACCCCGATTCTCGACATGATGTTCTCCACCGGTAAATCCGCACCGGCGATTTCCACCGCGGCACCCATTATGGCGGCCTACGGCTACACAGCGTTCCTCATGGCGCTTTCTCAGCCTATGACGAATATGCTCCAGGCAATCGGCAAGGAAAATGTACCCGTAAAATCCCTGACCCTCGGCGCAGTTGCCAAGGTCATTGCAAACTACATTTTCATCGGTATCCCGACCTTAAACATCAACGGTGCAGTGCTTGGCACAGTCATTTGCTACACGATTATTGTGGTTTACAACTACATTGCCCTCGTGCGCACCACCAAGGTTAAGATTGATTTTAAATCCGTTTTCTTAAAGCCGCTCTTTGCGAGCGTCCTCTCGACTGTTGCCGCCTTTACCTCTTACGGGCTCTTCATGCACCTGTTACCGAATCTCAACCGCGGCAATTTATCCATCACCAATATTATCGCTACGCTCATTGCCGTTCTCTTTGCAATTCTCGTTTATGGCGTCGCTATGCTTTTGATCGGCGGAATCGCGAAAGATGACGTTTTAATGCTTCCCAAGGGAGAAAAAATTGCAAAAATGCTTGCAAAATATGGATTTATAGAGTAAAATAAGGAGTAGTGTACGCACAATGATTGAGGATTTTCAAAGAAAAGAAAAATACAATACCGACGACCTTCTTCACATTATGGCGCTTCTGAGAAGCCCCGAAGGATGTCCGTGGGATAAGGTGCAAACACATGAAAGCATCCGCAAAAGCTTCATCGAAGAAACCTATGAGGTTATTGAAGCGATTGATAAAAAAGATGCCTCGCTTCTTTGCGAAGAGCTCGGCGACGTGCTCTTGCAGGTGGTCTTTCACGCGCAGATAGAAGCGGAAAACGGCGTTTTTGATTATGCCGACGTTGTGAACGGCATAGCACAAAAACTGGTAGAAAGACATCCCCACGTTTTCGGCGATGTAGTTGCCGATACACCGGAGGCGGTAGCTGTAAATTGGGAAAAGATTAAATCCCAAACGAAGCAGAGAAACACCGTCAGCGAAAAAATGGATGCCGTTCCCCGTCAGCTCCCCGCGCTGATGCGTGCCCATAAAATTCAAAAGGCAGCCGCCAAGGTTGGCTTTGATTGGGATTCACCCGACGGCGCGCTTCAAAAAATCCGCGAGGAACAGCTCGAAGTGGAAGCTGCCATTCAAAAGAATGACCGTGAAAACTTAGAAGAGGAAATCGGCGATTTGCTCTTTTCCGCAGTCAACGCCGCAAGACTTTTACATGTTGACTCAGAAGAAGCGCTCACACGCGCAACCGACAAATTCCAAAGAAGATTTTCTAAGGTGGAAGCCCTCGCCAAAGCGCGCGGCATTTCCATGGAGGACGAGCCTTTAGAAGTGCTCGACAAGCTTTGGGATGAAGTCAAAGAGGAAGAATCCAAATAGCTTTAGCTATCGGAGATATATTTAAAAAACGGAGGAAAACAAAATGAATAAGACAGAACTTATTGCAGCAGTTGCAGAGAAAGCAGAGCTTTCTAAGAAAGATGCAGACGCAGCAGTTTCCGCAGTTTTAGATGCAGTTACCGCAGCTCTTGCAGACGGTGATAAGGTTCAGCTCATCGGCTTTGGTACTTTCGAAGTACGCGAGCGCGCTGAGAGACAGGGTCGTAACCCCAAGACTGGCGAAGCAATGACAATCGCAGCTTCCAAGGTTCCGGCATTCAAGGCTGGTAACGCACTCAAGAACGCTGTTGCAAAATAAGCTTTTTTGAAGTTTAACCGAGGGAAGCATCCCTCGGTTTTTCTTTTTATCTCCCCGTTTTCATTTAAAGGAGCACTCTATGAGATTAGATAAATTTTTAAAAGTTTCCCGCATTATTAAACGCCGCACCGTGGCAAACGAAGTCTGCGACGCAGGGCACGTCAGTGTCGGCGGCAAAACCGTAAAGGCTTCCTATGATGTAAAGGCCGGCGATGTTTTGGAAATTCGTTTCGGCGAAAAGCTTTCTAAATATAAGGTTTTAAACGTAACCGAATATGCAACCAAGCAATCCGCCTCTGAAATGTATGAGGAAGTAAAGTAAAATATAAATAAAAAGGAGCGAATTCTATGTTACTCACCACAACCCCCACCGTAGAAGGGCAACCGATTCAAACCTATTTAGGCTTAGTTTGCGGCGAAGTGATTAACGGCGTGGATTTCGTCAAGGATTTCTCCGCAAGCCTTACGAACATTTTCGGCGGACGTTCCGGTTCCTATGAAGAAGAGCTTACCGCCGCCAGAGAAGATGCACTTCAAGAAATGGCACAGCGTGCGGCGCAGATGGGCGCAAATGCAGTGGTCGGCATCGACATTGACTATGAGGTTTTAAACGGCAATATGCTCATGGTCACCGCTTCCGGCACAGCGGTTGTGCTGTAATCTAATCATAAAAAAGCGCGAGAGAGCAGATTTGTTCTCCCGCGTTTTTCTTTTAGCGAAACAACCCTTCCAATGGAGATTTCTTTTTTTCTCTCCCGCCCTGCTGGCACGGGCAAACCGATTCACAGCGCACTAAAATGGTTTCGTCACCGATGACTTCGATTTGCTCCCAAAGGATTCTAATATCTTTTTCTCTGCCGCCGATACCGCAAAACTTCGACTTTCCGAAAATCACAATGGCGACCACCTTGCCACAGCAAGAGTCAATTTCCACGTCACCCACATGCCCAAGCCTTGCGCCGTCATTTAAATTGATGACCTCTTTTTCCTGTAAGGTCGTTAAACAGCAATGCATAAAAGCACCTCCCCTATCAGTATATGATAGGCTAGGTGCTTTTTTCCTTTTGTGCGGATTTATTCCCCTTTGATTTTGCGAATCGCGCCTTTTTCGAGTCTTGAAACCTGCGCTTGACTGATGCCGATTTCGTCGGCTACCTCGGTTTGGGTTTTGCCTGCCATAAAACGCAGGGAGAGTATTTTCTTTTCACGCGGCGACAAATCCTCTATCGTATCGCGAATGGAAAGCTCGTCGAGCCAATCGGTATCGGACTCTAGTGCGCCGACTTGATCCATGACGTAAATGGTATCGCCGCCGTCGGAATAAACAGGTTCATAAAGAGAAACCGGTTCGACAATCGCTTCGAGTGCCAAAACGACCTCGGTTTCGGGGAGCTCCATTTCTTCGGCAATCTCCCCCACGGTCGGCTCTCTGTCGAGTTTCCGTTGCAATTTTTCCTTCGCCTGCATGGCATGGTACGCTGTATCACGCATTGAACGGCTCACACGTAGGCTGTTATTATCACGCAGATAGCGCCGCACCTCGCCGATAATCATGGGCACAGCATAGGTCGAAAAACGCACATTTTGGGAAATATCGAAGTTATCAATCGCCTTGATGAGCCCGATTGTGCCGACTTGAAACAAATCATCGGGATTTTCGTTCCTGCCGGCGAAGCGCTGAATCACGCTTAAAACCAAACGCAGATTACCGTTCACGAGCTTCTCGCGCGCATAAGGGTCTCCGTTATGCATAGCTTTTAAAAGCTCTATTTTTTCTTTTTCTTTTAAAACTTTCAGTTTTGAGGTGTTGACACCGCAAATTTCCACTTTACTGTACTGCACAAACATCTTCCTTTTTAATTGTTATGTACAGTACGGTGCTATAGGTAGTGTGCCCCTGTTTTTAGGAAAATATAAGCGGAGGAAGTATTTTTTTCCAAAAGAAAACCGCCGTCTGAAAAGAAAGCGGTTGTTGTTTTTCTTTTGTTTTACGCCTGCTCGTACATATCGGCAAGCTTCCTTGCGGCTTCTGACAGGTGTTTTACACCCTCGAAGGCATTGTCCTTTTTATAAGCTTTCATATACTGGTCGGCTTCCAAGGTGAAATAGCCGTCATAGCCAATGGCTTTGAGTGCTTTCACAATCGGTTCAAAATCTATTTTCATAGAAAACGGAATTTGATGCGAATCGTGGCGCAAATCATTATCGTGCATATGCAGTGCCTGTAAGCGGCTACCGAGCTTATGAATCATTTCTACTGAGCTGGTATCTAAGCCGCGCATTTCGGCGTGTCCAAGGTCTAAACAGGCTACAAAATATGGGTCATTTATGGCATCCAAATGTGCATTAAAGCTTTCGGGATTGGAACAAGCGGCAAAGCTTGCCTGATGCTTTTGTACATTCCATTTCCACATATTTTCTGTTGCAATTTTCACGCCGCAGTCTTTCGCAAAAGGCAAAAGTTCCGAGAAGAACTCGGCATTTTCTTCGGGCGACAAACGGTTGCCGGGATGAATAACGCAAATCTTGCCCCCCGCCTCTGCGGTGCATTCAATCGCGCGCTGTAAATATGGACGCACATTTTTAGAAAGCGACGGGAACGGCGCATGAGACTGGTTGCAAACAATGCCGTTATCTTCGCCGATTTGTCTTAAATGCCTTGCAAATTTAAGATAATCGTTCGTTAAAAGCGCATATTTCTTTTTAAAAAGCCTCGTGAAGGGATTCAGGCCGCCTTTCATGTTAAACATAGAAAAGTCCCACGCATCAAAGCCGGCTTTCGCAATCATTTCAATCGCTTTTTCTTCGCCGACAACATCCACAATAGACTGAATTTCTGTAGAAGTTTTCAAAAAAATCTCCTCTTTTCTGAAAGTTTGCCTTTAGGCTTTCTTTAAAAATTCTTCGGGCACAATCTTCTTTACGAACTCGTTAATATAGGCAATGCTAAAATCGGGCTGTTTAATTCTCGAGGCTTGCTTCTTTGCAAGTTCGTCAGAATACGCCGAAAGAGGATAAATCTGTACGTCGTGTGCATTCGGTACCCAGTGGGTAATGGTGGGTTCGAACAAAACATCTTTCACCGTTACCTTGCCGCTTGTCGCATCCTTTTCAACGGTATAATGAAGCATACCGCCAATGACGCGCGGTGCGGTATTCTGCTGAGAAATAAAATTACCGAGCGAATAAACGCAAAGTGTTCTGCCACCGTCTGCCCTGTCAATCCAAGTCACGGGCTGCAAAACGTGCGGGTGGTGACCGATAATAATATCTGCACCCCAGTCCGCCATGTTCTTCGCCAAATTCTTTTGGTCTTGCGTAGGGGTTGTACTGTATTCTGTACCCCAGTGGACATTAACAAGCACCACGTCGCACTGCGCTTTTGCCTTTTTAATCTTGTTTTCAATCGTTTTTTGGTCGGTGGTTAAAATGATTTTCATGGGGCTGTCCTTCGGAAGAGAAAGCCCGTTTAAATACTGCGTAATGCCGACCAAGCCGATTTTAATGCCGTTGCATTCGCGAATTTCAATGCTGTCACGCTCGTTTTCGTTGAGGTAAGCACCTGTTACGGAAATACCCTCTTGCGCGCGCCAGAATTCCACGGCTTCCTTTAAGCCCTTTGCGCCTTTATCGAGCATATGGTTATTGGCGAGATTGACAATATCAAAGCCCGTGTTTACCACTTCTTTGCCCAATTCCTCGGGGGAATTGAACATCGGGTAGCCAGACGGCGGGAAGGATTTTGCCACAATCGTTTCCTGGTTAATCGTGGCAATATCCGCCTTTTCAATAATCGGCTTTACACGGCTGTAGCAAAAGGAAAAGTCATAGCCCTTTTTATTGGCACGACCTGCCGCCTGCTCATAAATGCCGTCATGAATCAAGTTGTCGCCGACCGAAACAAAGCGCACGCTTTGCGCTTTAGCCGGTGCCGGCGTCTCCACCGGAGCTTCCGATGTTTCGTTTTCTGCCGGTGCTTCGATTTTTTCTTCCTGCTTCGTCGCAGGCTCTTTCACAAAAGGATTCTTTCCGCCGTTTTTTACGGTTTTCACTACAGCAACCGTGCCGCAAACCAAAACGATTGCCAAAACAACAGAAAAGAATACCTTTACACCCTTCTGTTTCATGATAAATCCCCTTTATCTCTTTTAAAAATCCCTTATTTTTTTGCCCCGTATTTTTCTTCATAGAGCTGAATGGAGGCTTCGATAATATCGAGTGCATCCAAAACGCCCTTAGCCTCGTCGATAACGGTGGTCTTATTTTCGAGCGTTTTATAAACGCTGAAGAAGTGAATCATCTCGTCGAAGACATGCTTCGGGAGCTGATTGATGTCGGAATAGCCGTTATAGGTCGGATCGCCCTTCGGAATGGCGATAATCTTATCGTCCGGTGCACCGTTGTCGAGCATGGAAATTACGCCGATCGGATAGCACTTGACGAGAGACATCGGCTCAATTTTTTCCGAGCAAAGCACCAAAACATCGAGCGGGTCGTTGTCGAGTGCATAGGTGCGCGGAATAAAACCGTAGTTTGCCGGATAGTGGGTCGAGGTATGTAAAACGCGGTCTAAGCGAAGCATACCGGTTGTCTTATCCAACTCGTATTTCATTTTGCTGCCCTTGCTGATTTCAATAACGGCATCAAAACTGGTTCTTGTGATATTTTCGGGAGAAATATCGTGCCAAATGTTCATTATTTTCTAACTCCTTTATAATCTTCGATGAGTAAATTGCGCAAATCCCAAAGCTTCGGGGAAAGGTCCACATAATATTTATGCGGATTTTCAAAGCGCTTGACTTCATCCCAAAGCGTGTCAATCTGCTCAGCGCAATATTCACGAATCGCCGCAAGAGAGGGCTCTTTATAGCAAAGCTCGCCTTTCTTGAAAATGGGCTGTAATAACGGACGCGCTACGAAATGCTCAATCTCCTTGCGCTTCCAGGTGTAATCCGGGTCAAACAGCTCGTAGGATTTGGTTTCGTCGATTTCTTCGCTGTCCGTTGCCAAAAGGTCGGCAATCGCCTTGCCGCTTTCCATGTCGAACAGTCTATAAACCTGCTTCGAGGACGGAATGGTAATCTTGTGTACATTCTCGGAAAGATTGATTTTCGGAATAAGTCTGCCTTCCTTCGCAATCGCACAAAGCTTATAAACGCCGTCGAATACGGGAGCGGAAGCAGAGGTAATCAGACGCTCACCGGCGATGAAGCAATCGACCTTTGCACCCTGCGAAACCATTTCGGAAATGATATTTTCATCCATGCTATTAGAAGCCATAATCGCACAATCCGCATAGCCTGCCGCATCGAGCATCTTTCTGGCTTTGACGGAAAGATAGGTGATGTCGCCGGAGTCGATACGAATACTGCGCGGACGCTTGCCGAGCGGTAAAAGCACGTCGTCAAAGGCACGAATGGCATTGGGGATGCCCGATTTCAAGGTGTCATAGGTATCTACAACCAAAGAGCAATCCTCGGGATTGGCCTTGGCGTAGGCACAGAAGGCCTCGTATTCATCATCGAACATCTGCACCCAGCTGTGGGGCATGGTCTTTGCGGTCGGAATGCCGAATTTCTTAGCCGGCAGAACGCCGGAGGTCGCACTGCAACCGCCGATATAAGCCGCTCTGGCACCGCAGATGGCTTCATCAAAGCCCTGTGCACGTCTGGTACCAAATTCTACAACCGCCGTACCGTGCGCCGCACGTACCATACGGTTGGCCTTTGTGGCAATCAAGCTCTGCTGATTAATGGAAAGCAAAAGCAGGGTTTCAATCATCTGTGCTTCTATAATCGGGCCGCGAACCTTTACAATCGGCTCATTCGGGAACACCGGTGTGCCCTCGGGAATCGCCCAAACGTCACAGCTGAATTTGAAGTCGCGCAAATAAGAAATCAGTTTTTCGGAACAGCCCTTGTCTCGTAAATAATCGAGGTCTGCTTCGTAAAAATGCAGATTCTGCAAATCCTCAATTACCTGGCTAAGACCTGCGGCAATCGCAAAGCCGCCGCGGTCGGGTATGCGTCTAAAAAACAAATCAAAACAAGCAACGGTGTCTTCGACACCTGCGGAAATATAAGCGTCTGCCAGAGAAAATTCCAGCATCTCTGTCATAAGCCCCAGACTTAAGTCTGTTTTGGAATTTTGCATAAAATCAACCTCCATTATTTTCTAATTTACAGTATAGCACATAGGGCTCTCTTTCGCAATCAATCTTTAAAAGGATTGTCCACTTTTTTCAAAAAGGCAAATTTTGAATTGCGCGAAAAAATTTCAGAAAAAAGAGAAAAAAAGCTTGACATTGTGGCTCTATCGTTATATAATAGCTCTTGCAGTTCAGAAAGCACATAGCGGTATTGTGTAATGGTAGCACAGCGGACTCTGACTCCGTATGTAGAGGTTCGAATCCTTTTACCGCTGCCAAAAGCTCTTAAGTCTTTGACTTGAGAGCTTTTTTATTTTTAAAAAGAAAACGAACCTGTGAAGGGTGGAAGCTAAAAAGCCTCTTATCTCTTTGCCTTTAAAGTTTTTTATTATAATTTTTGTAACTACAGTCTTCAAAAATCTTTTCGATTTTTGGGGATTTTTTTATTTTAAAATTGCACGAAAAGCATCGCTTCCCCCCTAGCAAATCTATAGGCTTATCTTATTGACAAGGCAGGGCTTTTTGCGATAAAATATAGTATTGTGAAAACTTATATTATAATTGTATAGAATAGATACACAGGAAGGGAAATGGAAATGCAAATTCCGCTTACCAAGCTTAAGATTGGACAGAAAAGTCACGTCGTTTCACTCGAGTGCACGGGGGCTGTCCGTCGCCATATCATTGACATGGGAATCACACCCGGTGCTGTCATCATCATGCGTAAAGCAGCACCTCTTGGGGATCCGTTAGAAATCAACATTAGAGGCTATGAACTTAGTCTTCGCAAATCCGAAGCACAGGATATCCTTGTCGAAACGGAGGACGAAGCATGAAAACAGCCTACCGGTATGCGCTCGCGGGTAATCCCAACTGCGGCAAAACCACACTGTTCAATGCCTTAACCGGTTCTAACCAATATGTCGGCAACTGGCCCGGCGTTACGGTGGAAAAGAAAGAGGGCAAAATTTTACACGACAATATGAACGCTTCCATTGTGGATTTACCGGGTATTTATTCGCTTTCCCCCTATTCCATGGAAGAAATCGTCACTAGAAATTACCTGATTGACGAAAAGCCCGATCTCATCATTGATATTGTTGATGCAACAAACTTAGAACGTAACCTCTATTTAAGCTTACAGGTTGCTGAACTCGGCTTTCCTGTTGTCATCGCACTCAATATGATTGATATGGTCGAAAAAAGCGGCGACAAAATCGACGTGGAAATGCTCGAAAACTTCCTCGGGATTAAAATCGTGCCGATTTCCGCTGCAAAGGGCACGGGTATACATAAACTTCTGCACGTGGCAAATCACGAAGCCACCCACGGTGCTGACCTTGAAGGCAAGCACATGGATAAGCACAGCAATATGTGCGAACCGCCCGACATTTACACAGGTCTCACCAAAAAAGCGATTCTGCGTATTGAAGAGCTGATTGCCGACGAATGCCGCGAAAAGAATATTCCGCTTCGTTGGTCTGCTGTAAAGCTTGTGGAAGGCGACGAGCCGACTTTAAAAGCACTTGACCTCAGCGATTCAAAGCTCAACTGCATTGAATCCATCGTTTCAGAACTAGAAAGCAAAAATATTGACCGTGAAATGGTCATTGCAGACCAAAAATACAAATATATTTGCTCTGTCACAGAAAAGTGCGTAAAGAAAGCGCACGCAGAGGGGCATCTCACGATTTCCGATAAAATCGACCGCGTGGTTACCAACAAATATTTGGCAATTCCGCTTTTCTTCGCGTTGATGCTTTTGATTTTCTATATCACATTCGGTAAATTTGGTTCAAGTCTTACCGACTTTATGGATACCCTCATCAACGAGCAGTTTTCCGGTTGGCTTCGCACGGCGCTTGTTTCCGTCGGCGCTTCTGACTGGGCAGTCGGTTTGGTTTGTGACGGTGTGCTCGCCGGTGTCGGCGCGGTGCTTTCGTTCTTCCCACAGATTCTTTTACTTTTCTTTTTCCTTTCTATTTTGGAAGACAGCGGTTATATGTCGAGAGCAGCATTCATTATGGACAGAGCTCTTCACTCCATCGGTCTTTCCGGTAAATCCTTCGTTCCGATGATTATGGGTTTCGGCTGTTCCGTTCCCGCTATTATGGCGACACGTACCCTCGAAAATGAAAAGGACAGACGCATCACGATGATGCTCATTCCCTTCATGTCCTGTAGTGCAAAAATGCCCGTATATTCTTTGTTCATTTCGGCATTCTTCCCGAAGCACAAAGGGCTGGTGGTCGCAAGTCTCTATTTACTCGGTATGCTCGTTTCCATCGGCACAGCCTTCCTTTTACAGAAAACGATTTTAAAAGGTGGTCATGCCCCCTTTGTTATGGAGCTTCCCCCCTATCGCTTACCTACTTTCAAAACCTTGAGCTTGCATCTTTATGACCGCATTAAGGACTTCATCACAAAAGCGGGTACGATTCTTTTGGGTGCAAGCATCGTTATCTGGTTCTGCCAGTACTTCAGCTTCTCCCTTCACCATGTAGAAAACTCCGCAGACAGTATTCTCGGCACAATCGGTACATTCATCGCCCCCGTATTTGCGCCTCTTGGCTTTGGCGATTGGAAATCCTCCGTTGCCATGATTTCGGGTCTTGTTGCGCGTGAATCTATTGTCAGCACCATTGGTATTCTCTACGGTGCAGGCGATGCAGCAGCGCTCACCGGCATTGTATCTTCCGTATACACCCCCGCTGTGGCATATTCCTTCATGGTTTTCTCCCTTCTTTTCATCCCGTGCATGGCGGCTATCGCAACACTGAGAAAAGAAATGAACTCCGGCAAGTGGACCGCTATCGCTTTAGCCTTACAAACCGGTATCGCTTGGGTCGTTACCTTCATAGTATATAACATCGCGCGTCTCGTATTTTAAGGAGGTTATTCTTATGTCCCTTGCTGATATTATTATTTTAATACTCGCTATTTCTGCGGTTGTACTTTTGATTGTTAAAAAGGTTCGTTCCTTTAAAAAGGCAAAAGAAGCCGCCGAAAAGGGCGAAGCCTGTTCTTCCGGCTGTAGTGGTTGTTCCCATTGCAGTGGTTGCAGTAGCTTTAAGCCCGAATCCGAAGACAAGGAAAATAAAGAATAAGAAAATCGAACAAAAGCTTAGGAGGTGAATCCCCATGAAAGAAGTCGCTATTATCGGCGGCGGTGCATCCGGCTTTGCCGCGGCAATCACCGTGGCAAGAAAAGCCAAAAATATGCATATCACAGTGTATGAGCGTTTAGAAAAACCGCTCAAAAAGATTTTGGCAACCGGCAACGGTCGCTGTAATTTAACCAATGCAAGTGCCAAGAAAACAGATTACTTTGGGGATGTCTCCTACGCTTCGGCACTGCTTTCGGCATTCCCGCCGCAAAGCAATATAGCCTTTTTTGAAAGTATGGGTCTTTTGTGCAAGGAAGAGGATTTGGGCCGTGTCTATCCCCTTTCGGGACAGGCCTCATCGGTTCGGGATATTCTGCTTTCGGAAGCCGAAGCCCTGCATATTAAAATAGAAACTGCCGTGGAAATCAAAGAAATCCAGCGGCAAAAAAACGGCACTTTTCTTTTGAACGGCTCTATCCCTGCCGATTTTGCAGTGCTTGCCTTCGGCGGTAAAGCCGCACCGAAGCAGGGCACAGACGGCAGTGCTTATGCACTCTTTCGGCAGCTTGGCATTCCGATGCAGGAGCCAAAACCTGCACTCACCGCCCTCATGTGCAAGGATTTCCCTAAGCATTTAAAGGGCGTGCGCAATGTTTCTAAAATTACGCTTTTCAAAAGCCGTGCGCCGATTTATGAAATCACCGGAGAGGTGCAGTTCACCGATTACGGGCTTTCCGGCGTGCCGATTATGCAGCTTTCGCGCCTTGCGGCAGATGCACAAAAAGAGCCCGTTTCTGTAAAGCTTGACTGCTTGCCACAGATAGAGGACCGAGCTTTACTCGCCTATCTGTTCCGCATGCAAAAGCAGCGCCCCACGCTCTCGGTCGAGACGCTTTTAGCCGGATTTTTCCCCAAGGCGCTGGGCGATTTTCTGCTGCTTCGTGCGCATATCCAAAAAGAAAAGCCCTTAAAAGCCCTTTCGGAAAAGGATTCTAAACTGCTTATAAAAATCATAAAAAATCTGACTTTCGATATAGACAAGCCGCGCGGATTTGACTTCGCGCAAGTGACTGCCGGTGGTGCAGACTGCCGCGCTTTCGACAAATCGACCTTAGAATGCAAAAGAATCCCACATCTTTATGCCTGCGGCGAAGCCCTGAATGTAGACGGCGGCTGTGGCGGTTATAATTTACAGTGGGCTTGGAGTTCGGGTCGTTTGGTCGGTGAAGCCATAGTAAAGGAGAATTCGTTTGATACGCATACAAGAAATTAAACTGCCTTTGGATGCAGAGGAAGCGGAGCTTACCACTCGTGCCGCCAAGGTATTAAAAATCTCAAAAAGCAATGTGCAGTCTCTCTCGATTGTGAAAAAATCGCTCGACTGCCGCAAAAAAGAGGATTTGCATTTTGTCTACACCGTGGACGTCACCGTGAACGGCAAGGAAGACAGCTTGCTTTCCAAAATTCATAATCCTAAAGTCTCCAAAGCGAAGGTTTTATCCTATGAGCTTCCCGAATGCAAACGTCAATCGAAATTACGTCCGGTTGTTGTCGGCTTCGGCCCTGCCGGTATGTTTGCCGCATGGGTGCTCGCTAAAGCCGGTTTAAAGCCGATTGTTTTGGAGCGCGGTGAGGATGTAGACAGCCGTCAAAGAACCGTCAACTGTTTTTTCCAGAGCCGCAAGCTTTCCGAACATTCCAATATGCAGTTCGGTGAGGGCGGCGCAGGCGCATTCTCCGACGGCAAGCTCAACACCGGCACAAAGGATTTCCGCCAACGTGAGGTACTTCGTCAATTTGTACTGCACGGTGCACCCGAAGAAATCCTCTACAGCGCAAAGCCGCATGTCGGCACGGACAAGCTTCCCCTTGTGGTACGCTCGATTCGTGAAGATATTAAATCTATGGGCGGCGATGTTTTATTTGAAGCCAAGCTCACCGACGTTATGATTTATAACGGCGCAGTACAGGGCGTTTCCTATGAAACCTTAAACGGCAAACATGAGGATATTGAAACCGATGCCGTGGTACTCGCAATCGGTCATTCCGCACGCGACACAGTGGAAATGCTCTATAAAAAAGGTCTGCCCATTGAACAGAAGCCATTTTCCGTGGGTGCGCGAATCGAGCATTTGCAGGAAAATATCAATAAATCCCAGTATGGCAAGTTTTGGAATCATCCGAAGCTCAAGGCGGCGGACTACAAGCTTTCCTGCCACCCCTACGGCGGCAGAGGGGCTTACACCTTCTGTATGTGTCCCGGCGGCACAGTGGTTTGCTCCCCGAGTGAAGAGGGCACAATCGTGACCAACGGCATGAGCACCTATGCGCGTGACGGTTTAAACGCCAACTCCGCCGTACTTGTCGGCATCGAGCCGAAGGATTTCCCGTCGGAGCATCCGCTCAGCGGTATGTATTATCAGCTGGAAATCGAAAAGAAAGCGTTCGAAATGGGCGGCAGAGATTACACCGCACCGGCAACGCTTGTCGGCGATTTCTTAAAGGGCAATTCCTCTAAAGGTCATGCGCTCGGCAGTGTAAAGCCCACCTTTACCACCGGTATTGCGCTCGGCAACATTGCCGACCTTCTTCCCCACCACGTGACCGAGGTCATGCGCGATGCGCTCGTGAAAATGGACGGTATGCTCGAGGGATTTGCGTGTCCCGATGCGATTTTAACCGCACCCGAAACCCGTTCCTCCTCCCCCGTTCGCATTCTGCGTAACGAATTCCGCCAGAGCCTCAAGGCGAACGGTCTTTACCCCTGTGGCGAAGGTGCAGGCTACGCCGGTGGCATCGTTTCCGCCGCAGTAGACGGCATGAAGTGCGCCGAAATGATTTTAGAAGACCCGTATTACGATGTGGTTTTAGAAAAATAAAGCACAAAATTAAAATACAGCATAAAAAAAGGTATTGCCTCTAAAGAGACAATACCTTTTCTTTTTCTAGTGCCAGTGGCACATCGTGTTTTCTATAACTTTTTGATTTTTTTTAAGAACACGTTCTATAATTTCGCGGCTGTTTTTATGAACAAAGAGCACCGTCACGCTCGGCTCTGTCAGAAGAATACGACGCAGCACTCGTTTCTTAATCGCTTCGCTCGGCTTAAAAGCCTGCATTGCCGTTTCCAGTTGTTTATCTGTCATGCTGTGTCACCTCCTCCTTTTCTAAAGCTTCTTTAAAATGCGCTTTGGCTTTTTGCAATCGGCCGCGCACCGTGGACGGCGTAATGCTGAGCAGTGCGCCGATTTCGTCACTTGTAAATTCAAAGCTTTTCAGCGCGAGCAGCTCCCGCTCCTCTAAAGGCAGTGTGGTAAGTGCATTTTGCACACTGATATGCTCTAAATCGTCCGTTGCCATAGGCTCTGCAGTTTGCTTTAAAAGTGCTTCTGTCGCATTTGCTTTCGCATATTTTCGGCGGAGCACATCGTTTTTTAAATTCACCGCACAGCGAAACACAAAAGCGCGCCAACTGTTCGGCGGTTCTTCTTTTTCTGTCTGCTGCCAAACCTTTAAGAAAATCTCCTGTGCTAAATCCTCCGCTTCCGCGACGCCGAAGCAAAGGTTAAAATAGGCATACACATCGTCAAAGAGTTCCTCATAAACCGCCTGAAATGCCGCCGTTCTGTTCATAGCCATTTTTTGCTGATTTTGGCAACCGTGTGTGCCAAAAGCTGGACGGCTTCAAAATCCTTCCGCGGCGTACAAATCTTTCCGATTTGATGCAGGGCCAACACCTTTTCCCGAAGGAGCTCGGGAGAAACGTCTTTACCGATTTGCACTTTAGAGACATTGGAAACAAAAAGCTTTCCTTCTACACTCTCTAAAAATTCTTTTCCAATATAAAGTTGCGGCAGAGTGGATTTCACAAGGATATTTTCCGGAGTATCTGTATAAAAAACTTCTTTTGCATCTAAAAAGATTTGACCTTTCTGCACGCTTGGATGCGCAAAAATAGTGTCTGCGATCACTTTCCCACAAGCCGTCGGCGACACTTCGCCTAAAAATATAGCGCCGTCACACATATACTGTTTATCTGAGTCTGTAAATTTCTCTGCGCCTAAAACAGTATTGCTCGGTACAATTTGGGTGTTTTCAAAATCTACCTCTTTTACAATACCGTTTACAGTCACAAGGTTTACCTTGTCTTTGTTATGCACATCGTTGAACATTTTTCCGTTGACAATCACAGATACATGCTTTCCCTCAGAAAGCGGATAGAGCCACAAAATTCCGTTTACCAAATAAACTGCATCGTCATTTGGAAGATCCGCATCTGATAAATGCGTATACCCATTGTAAATATTGACCGTTGCATCTGATTTTGCTTCTACCACTGCGGCAATATTTTCCGTTTTAATTTTAGCATAAGCCGCACGAACCGCATCGTCCATATCTTTCGGCACAAGAAGCATAGCTACATTGGAGATAGATTGGATACTTTGCATCGCTTCCAAGGTGTTGTAACTTCTCAAATCACAAACTGCCATATTTTTTAATTTCATAAAAATCTTCCTTTCCTTTTTGCTTTAAAAGGACCTTTCATAAAGAAAGACGGCACAGAACTCGTTTTTGTCCGTTTCTGTGCCGAAAATTTTTTAAAAATTAGGATTTTACAATTTCATCATAGGTCGAGGTGGTGGGAATGACAAAATTCACGGCACTTTCTAAAATCTCGAAGGTGCTTTCTAAAACGTATTCGCATTCGCCGTCTACGTTTACAGCACGCGGACTATCACTAAAAATCTGCATTTTTTTGCCGCGCATGAAAATCGTTAGCGGATTGTCTAAATGCTCGCCCTTTTTATAGGTCGGAAGTAAACTTAACAGCTTGAATCTACCAACGGTGCGTTTCATCATAATGAAATCCAAAAGACCGTCGGTCGGCACTGCCTTCGGTGCGCCCTTGTAGCCGCCGCCATACCAGCGGGAATTGCCACAAAGCGCAAAAAGAATCGGGCCGTTATAAACCTCTTTATCGTCGATTAAAATACGGAAATTGCTGTTGAGACGACGGAACAGGCAATAGAGGGAGGAAAGCGTATAGGCAAATTCACCGCCGACACAGGGCAGTTTTTTAAACGCCGCCTGCTTCGCGCAAACCTCGGCATCCAAACCCATAGAGCACTGGCTGATTGCCACCTGGTCGCCGCATTTGATTAAATCAAATTTACGCGGTGTGCCTTCTACCTGCGCCGCCACATCGCAAAGCTTATGCTTATCGCCTAAAATACGTGCAAAGTCATTGCCCGAGCCTAAGGGTAACAGGGCAACTTCAGTATTCGGATAGCGGTAGGCACCGTTGATGACTTCAAACAAAGTACCGTCGCCGCCGCAGGCATAAAAGCGAATCGGCTCGCTAATTTTCGCGAGAGTTTCTACATAATTCAAGCCGTCGCGTTTGGATTGGGTTACATAAACCTCATAAGAAAGTTCGGGATGCTCTGCAAAATAAGCATGAATCTGCGGGATGATTTTTTCGGCGGCTCTGCCTTTGCCCGCATTGGGGTTAACGATAAATACATGCTTCATTTTCAGGAATCCTTTCTTTCTTCGAATCTTACTTAAAATACATATAAAGCTGGCACTTAATCATGCCGTTATACAGCTTTCTACGCTTATCCGCCTTTCTGCCGAAGAGTTCTTCAAAAGTCTCCTCGGGGCTGATAATACTATAACTAAAGCCACGTTTTTGTGGGAACATTTTGCCCATGAGTTCAATGAGCTTCGCCGCTTCCTGTCGGTCCTGCATACGTTCGCCGTAGGGCGGATTGCAAATGACCGTGCCACGTTCGGTTTCGGGTCTGAAATGCGCCAAATCCCAGTGCGTCAAAACAATCTTATCGCTGACGCCGGCGCGAATCGCATTTTCACGGGAAAGTCGAAGCGCTGCTTTGGAAATATCCGAACCATAAGCCATAAAGCCGTTGGCTTCGATTTCCAAGGATTTCGCTCTTTCCTTTTCCTCTTCCCAAATGCGTTCGGGCAACTGCTCAAAACGTTCTGCCGCAAAATGGCGCTTTAAGCCCGGTGCAATGTGATTGGCGAGCATAGCGCCTTCAATCAAAATTGTGCCCGAACCGCAGGTCGGGTCATAGAGCGTATGATACGGACGAAGTCTCGAAAACGCGCAAAGTGCCGCCGCCAACGTTTCACGCAGGGGCGCCGCATTCGCTTCGGGACGATAGCCACGCTTGTGGAGCGGCTCACCCGAGGTGTCGATAAACAGATGCACCATATTGTTCATAATGGAGAAAATCAGCTGATGTTTTGCGCCGGTTTCCTCAAACCACGAAATATTATAAACGGATTTCAGACGTTCGACCGCCGCTTTTTTAATAATCGCCTGACAGTCGCTCACGCTGAACAAATCGGATTTTAAACTGTGCCCTTTCACGGGGAAAGCATCGTAAACGCCAATCCAGTTTTCGATCGGCAGATTTTTCACGCCCTGGAATAACTCCTCAAAGGTGTGTGCCTCGAAATGCCCCAGTTCAAGCAAAATGCGTTCGGAATAACGGGAACAAATATTGGCGCGCGCGAGCATATTCTCATCGCCCTCAAAGAAAACTCTGCCGTTTTCTGCACGGACGTTTTGCGCCTCCATCTCCCGGAGTTCCTCTGCCACTAAACTTTCCAAACCAAACAGGCAGGGTGCTGCAAATTGTATGTTCATAAATTCTCTAAACCACTTTCTTTTCAGTCTTTACTAAGTATATATGGAAAAAATCAAAATTGCAAGAAAGCAAAGCCCATTTTTTCAAGAATTAAACAAAAGTTTACAAAAAAAGAGACAGAGGAAAAACCTCTGTCTCTTTGTGAACAATTTTAATTACTGCTCAACAGGGTATACGCTTACTTTTCTGCGGCCCTTGTCATACTGCTCGAACTTAACAGTGCCGTCGATCTTTGCGAACAAAGTATCATCAGAACCTCTGCCAACGTTCTCGCCGGGATGAATGTGAGTACCACGCTGTTTAACAAGGATGTTACCAGCCAAAACGAACTGACCGTCTGCGCGCTTAACGCCGAGACGCTTAGATTCAGAGTCACGACCGTTCTTGGTGGAGCCCATACCTTTTTTATGTGCAAACAACTGGATGTTTAACTTAAGCATTAAAAGCACCTCTTTCAACTTGAATATAATCTGCATACATTTGAGATAAGCTTTCTAAGTGCAAGAAGAAACCTTCTAAAAGTTCTTTTGCTTTGGCTCTTTCCTCTTTCTTCGTGAGAAGGAGTTTCAAAAAGCCCTCTTGCTCATCTACAGTGATTTCCGGAGTAAGCCGTAAAATTTCGGTTATGGTATTTGCTACCATATAAGCGGGAGAGGAAACGGAAGCGCAAACAATATCTTTGCCTGCATCTTCGTAGCCTGCATGGCCCTCAATCGAGAAACCGACCGGAACCTCCGCCTGGTCAAAATAAAATACAGCTTCAATCATTAAGCGTTGATTGCGGAAATTTCAACCTTGGTATAGGGCTGACGATGACCCATTTTACGCTTTTCGTTCTTTTTGGGTTTGTAAGTGAATACAGTGACCTTCTTAGCCTTGCCGTTCTTTAATGCCTTAGCACTAACGGTTGCGCCCTCAACGTAAGGAGTACCAACCTTGATGCCATCTTCAGCACCAACTGCAACGACCTTGTCAAAGGTGACGTCCGCATTCTCTTCTACTGCAAGCTTTTCGATGTAAAGCACGTCGCCGGCTTCAACCTTGTACTGCTTGCCGCCTGTTTCAATTACTGCGTACATAAAGTTACCTACCTTAATATAGACTCGCTATTTTCGGGCGTCGCTATTGCGCCTTGTGATGCAGTTCTGCATCGCCCCTAATATGCGGCAGATGATATTTTAGCAGAAAAACATTGATTTGTCAATGTTTTCGGGGATTTTTCTCGCTATTTTTCTATAAATAGGGAAAAGACAGCAGGCTTTCTAAAACCGAGCTGTCTTTTTCCCTGTATTGTGTGTAAATTTACGGGTGGTCTGTGTAAAAGGAGGGCTATTTCTATACTATTATACAAGCCCTTTTGTTTTCTTCTCTTGTTTCAATCAAAATTATTTGAAAACGTAAAGGTATAAAGAGAAGAAGTGGAAAATGGAACCGAAAAGCACGAAGAAATGGAACACGGAGTGAAAATATCTTTTCTTCGAACCGATGCCGTAGAGAATTGCACCGACGGTGTAGGCAATGCCGCCTGCAAGAAGCAGCCAAAGCCCGGTTCTGGAAAAATGATTCCAAAGAATACCGAAAAAGGCAACAACGAGCCAGCCGAGGGTCAAGTATAAAACCATTTGCAAAACCTTGGTCTTATTAAAGAGGGTCATGGTGAGCGGCACGCCGAGTGCAACGACAGCCCAGGCAACGCCGAAGAAGGTCCAGCCCAAGGCGGGGTTGACAGGTGCAATCACCAAAACAGCATAAGGAGAAATCGTACCGGCAATCATGGGGAAAATCATGGCGTGATCTACCATACGCATGGCACGTTTGCCGTCATTCGGTAAAAGCGCATGATACACTGCCGAGCAGGTATACATGGCAATCATACAAAAGCTGTATAAAAATCCTAAAAAGACATAATCCACACGCTGGGCAACATAGGCACGTATCATTAAAAGTACAAAAGCAATCACGCCGAAGCCGGCGCCGACCATGTGGGAAATCGAATTGAGCCAGTCTTCTGTGCGTGTATAATCTGCAAGTTTCACGGATGCTAAGGTCATAGAAAATTCTCCTTTATATAATATTGTATTTTTTCATTTCTCATCTTTTAACTTTATGTAAAGTCCTAAAAGAAATTCCGAATTTGTTTCGTGATGACGTCTTAAAGGATACCTTTTTTGGAAGAATTTTTCTACCAACCGGAGATTGCAGGCAAAAAAAGCCCGCAACCGTCGGTTGCGAGACGGTTGCGGGCGGGTTGCATAGGGTTGCATTTAGCCAGTTATTGTACAAATATAGTTTCTACTGTTTATTATATCACGGTTGCGAAAGAAACCGTTGCTTTTGTAAAGCAATTATCTTTACAGTTTTGCATTTTCCTCTTTTTGCATCTCCTCGCGCACAGAAAGCACATCTTTCATGCAAAGCACGGTTGTAAAAAAGGAAGCCAACATTAAAACAGCGGCGCCGATTCTTTTTAAAGTTTTCATGGGTAAGCCCTCCGAATCTATCTATTCTTTCCCTTACGGGTGCAGTTTTAAAAATTCAAAGCTTCTATTATAATAGCGCATTTGCCCTCGATTTGCAATCCCTCTTTTTCGTGCAGTTTTTAAAAATCTCTCTGAAAAAGATTGTAATTTGACAAGTCTTGTGCTATAATTCTATTTTGTATGAATATGTGTACACATCCTTTAGAATGTCAAGACAAAACGGAGGAAACAATTATGAATTATGATGTACTCATTATCGGTGCCGGCCCCGGCGGTATTTATTCAGCATATGAACTTACACAGTTAAAACCTGAATTAAAGGTAGCTGTTTTTGAAAGCGGTCACGCACTTGATAAACGTCACTGCCCCATTGACGGTGACAAAATTAAATCCTGTATCCATTGCAAGAGCTGTTCCATTATGAGCGGTTTCGGCGGTGCGGGTGCATTTTCCGACGGTAAATACAACATCACCAACGATTTCGGCGGCACACTTTACGAATATATCGGTAAGAAGTCAGCGCTCGATTTAATGAAATATGTAGACGACATTAACATGCGCTTCGGCGGCGATGGCACTAAGCTCTATTCCACCAGCGGCTCCAAGTTCAAGAAAATCTGCATTCAGAATGACTTGCACCTGTTAGACGCTTCGGTTCGTCACCTCGGCACAGACATTAACTACGTTGTGTTAGAGCACATTTACGCTTACTTAAAGGATAAGGTCGATTTCTTCTTCGACACCCCGGTAGAAACCGTTTCCAAGATTGAGGACGGCTACGAGGTTTCCTGCCCCAACGCCAAATACACCGGCAAGAAGTGCATTATTTCTGTCGGCAGAAGCGGTAGTAAGTGGATGGAGCAAATCTGCAAGAAGTTAGACATCCCCACCGAATCCAACCGTGTAGACATCGGCGTTCGTGTAGAGCTTCCGGCAGAGGTATTCTCTCACCTGACCGATGAACTTTATGAAAGCAAAATCGTTTACCGCACCCAGAAATACGGCGACTTGGTTCGTACCTTCTGCATGAACCCGAAGGGCGCAGTTGTAAATGAAAACACCAACGGTATTGTAACTGTTAACGGTCACAGCTATGAAGATCCCGAAAAGCAGACCGGCAACACCAACTTTGCACTTTTGGTTGCAAAGCACTTTACCGCACCGTTTAAGGATTCCAACGGCTACGGCGAAAGCATTGCACGCCTCAGCAACATGCTCGGCGGCGGCGTTATTGTACAGCGCTTCGGCGACCTCATTCGCGGTCAGAGAAGTACGCAGAGCCGTATTGATGAATCCTTCATCACCCCTACCCTCAACGCAAGCCCCGGCGACCTCAGCCTTGTGCTTCCGAAACGTATTCTCGACGGCATTATCGAAATGATTTATGTACTCGACAAGGTTGCACCCGGTACAGCCAATGACGAAACCCTGCTTTACGGCGTAGAGGTTAAGTTCTACAACATGGAAGTACAGGTCAATGACAAGCTCATGACCAAATATGACGGTCTTTATGTCATCGGTGACGGCAGTGGTATCACCCACTCCCTCTCCCATGCTTCCGCAAGCGGCGTACACGTAGCAAGAATCCTTGCAGACGAAATGTAATTTTAGATTTTCAAAGGGCGGTAAAGAAGCAATTCTTTGCCGTCTTTTCTTTTTTGAGGTAGTTTATGAAAATTTTAGCATCCATAGAAGCTTACAAAAAAGCACGTGCCCAAAGTCGCTTTTTGCTCGTGCAATTCGGCACAGATGCCTGCGCGCCCTGCCACGCCATTCAGCATAAGCTCGACGCGTGGCTCGAGAAGCAGCCCGCAGTTCAAAGCTTTTATATTCCCTTAGAGCAGTTCTCTGCACTCGCGGCAGAAGAGGGCATTTTCTCTGCCCCCACCCTTTTGTTTTTTGTAGAGGGCAAGCTCACCCTACGGGAAAGTGGCTATTTTAGTTTAAACGAATTTTTAGAAAAAGCAGAGCGGTATTTGCAGCTGTTTTAACTGTTGTGTTTGGGTAAAAAATCTTTTCTACATAAAAAAGCAGCCGGATTAAAAATCCGGTTGCTTTTATTTATGCCTTAGTTATTTTAAAACGTCACACTTAGAAGCCGGAATATAAATCGACTCCATGTAGCCGTTCTCATAGATAATATAGGCGTATCTGCCGTCATCGTTGAAAAGTGAAAAATTCACTGCCGCAGCCGCTTCGATGCTTTGGAAATCCTTAGCCTCTGCCTTTTGGAGCGGTGCGCCTGCAGTTTCGTAAATGTAGGTCAGCCACGCATACTGCGTCATGCGCTTTTCTTCAATTTCGCAAATTTGACTAGGGAAAAACACACGATTTCTGCGGCTAAACTTATCTTGACCGCCTTCGGTAAGCAAGAAAGCAAAGTAGTTTTGATAATCTCTATCCTTCTTTTCAAATTTCTTAGCATAAAGACTTTCTGCTTTTTCTAAGGACATATTTTGGTCGGTATAAAGAATCTCCGCAATATTTGCCTGCATACCTTCCGCGATTTCAAAACCGTTTTCCTGTAAGTAGCGAAGTGTTTCTTTCATTTCCGGATACAGATAGATACCCGTTTCTGCCAAAGTGTATTCCTGATTGGTTAACTGCTGCTGTTGCTCTGCTTCCGGCCAGCGCCAGGAAAGCAGCTCTCTATCTTTCAAAGCCTCCTCAAAGCCCATTCCCATAATATTTCTGCTCAACATCGCTAGGGGTGCTTCGGCATTTTTAAAGAAGCTTTCATAGGTTTTTTGGGATAAATCCTTATAAAGTGCCTCATAGAAGGCTTCGTCTGTCTGGAGGGGTACGGCAGTTTCTTCGTTCAAACGAACCACGCCGCTTCTGTCTACCATATACCAGCCCGTTCGCTCCACGAACTCGTGAATGCTAGGGTCACTCGTTGAATAGGGGTTGTCGGAAACAAAGTCCGCGCGCAGGAAGCCCTTATAATATGATGTCGCGTTGCCTGTTTTCTCATCATAATTCTTTTCTAAGAGCTGTGCTTTTAAAACACGGTCAAAGTAAGCCGAGGAAATGGATTCCTTTAAATAGGTTTCATAGGTTTTCGGATTATAAATCGAGAAGCGGCGAATCATCGTTTCTCCATTTTTCAAGCGGAACGCAAAGGTCACCTCTTTGAGGTATCTGTCGCCTGTTTCTTCGGTCGGCTTTTCCTGCTTCAAAAGGTCAAAAAGACGAATGGCTAAATCTTTATCTTTTTCGCCCTTGCCTTCAATGAGTTCCTGTGTCGCATCGGGTTGAATTCGATAATAGGTTTCCGGGCAATAAACATCCATGGACATACTTTCCACTTCCTCCAGCTTCGGGGTGCGGTTATATGTACCGAAGAGGTCGCTGGAAACTGTAAAAAATCCAATCGAGAACAAAGCAAAAACAATGGCAAAAACACGCAAAGAGCGTAGTGTTTTTTTGAATTTTCTTGTCCAAAGGAGTTGCACCAAAAAGACAGCCACTGCGCTGGCAAGCAAAAGAACAATCCAAAGAATCACGGGATTTTTCGGTAAACCCTTGTCGGAGTTATCCCAAGCGATGGAAACAAACATACAGGATAAAGTCACGACGGTTATCGTACCAATGGCACGGGATACGGCAAAATTGCCGAAGGATTTTGCGTGCTCGGCTTTTCGGAGCTTCATGAAAACGCCGCCTAAAATAAGGAAGGCAATGGAGACCAATGCCCAAACAAGCATGGGAACCCAGAAATTTTTATTCACGGCGAGATTCTCCGGTGCAACCTTAGAAAGCGGTTCTGTACTACTGGTCAGGCTTAAAATCGTTTCCGGGATAATACGGGTGGAATAGTAATCATATCCACTCTGACCGTTGTTGGCTGCCAAAGAAGCTACAAACGTCCAAGGCGACAGAAGTGGGCTCCAGTTGCCGGTGGAAAAGGCTGCTTTAGTCACATAGCCGGTTAAGTATCTTTCAACTATGACATCCCTAAAATAGATATCTACAAGCGCAGGTACAGCGGAAATGCCGGCACCGGTAATCACTGCTTCTACGATATTGCCGGAAATCATCATTGAAAATGCGCCGAGAGAAAAGCCGGCAAGCGCGCTGACAAAAAGGGTGGTCATGGCATATAAATACACCTGTGTTAAATGGGCAGATGTGCCGAAGTTAGAGACATTGACGCCGTAAAGTACCGTCATCGGTAATAAAACAGCTACAGCCAACATAAGGAGAGAAGAAGCGCTACGGTTTACATAAAGCGTGGTACGGGAAATGCCCATGCTGAGATAAACATTGACGCTCTTTTTACTCATCAGGAAATTAAACTGTCTTGCCGCAACCATGAAGCCGCAAATGAGCATGCCCCATGTTAAAAGATTATAGTCTACAATAAATGGATTTTTTCCGAAGAAAATAGAAATAGTGCTCAATTTCTCTTGTGCGCCGAGTTCTTTGCCTATAAGAGAAATCACGGGTGTTACCATAGAAAAGAATAAAACGAGAAGTGCAATCAGAGGAAAGAGCCATGCACCTTGAAAGCTTCTTTCAAAGTCTTTAAGATTCACTTTATTCCGCAAAGATTTTTGTGATGTCATATTTCTTATCCTCCATTTCGTTTAAGAATACTTCTTCCATTGTGAGGCGATATTCGTCAATCGCAATGGGTAAAAGTGCGTTGAGTTTTTCTTTTTCTTCCTTGGCATTGCCCTCAAACACGAGCGTTGCCACCTGACCGTCCAGTTCGATGTGTTTATAGTGAATCGCTTTAAAATCGGATTCCTGAATCGGTCTGTCGAAGATGAGACGGATTTTAGAATAGTTTTGGCTGATGTCGTAAACGGAGCAATCCATGGTAAGATGCTTGCCGTTGAGCAGTCCCACATGGTCACAAAGCTCGGAGAGCTCGGAAAGGTTGTGGGAGGAAATCACCATGGAGCATTCGCTTTCCGCGATGTATTCCATAAAGAGCTTCTTGGTAATATCCTTTTTCTGCGGGTCTAAGCCGTCGAAGGTTTCATCCAGTAAAAGATATTTTGGCTTAGAGGCAAGTGCCAAAAGGATTTCCGCCTGTCTCTGCATACCTTTGGAAAAGCCGCGGATTTTCTTTTTTTCATCGAGGCCGAAAACCTCTAACAGATTTTGATAGGTTTTCATGCTGAATTCGGGATAATAATCGCTGTAAAATTTCGCCATGCTTTTAATCGTTGCATTCATGGGGAAATACAAATCATCGGGTACATAAAAGAGATTTTTACGAATATCGGGATTGTCAAAGGCGGGTGTGCCGTCGAAGGAAACCAAACCCGAATCAGCACGGTAAATGCCTGCCGCCGTTTTCAAAAGCGTGGTTTTACCTGCGCCGTTATAGCCGATGAGTCCGTAAATGGAGGACGGCTCCACGGTGAAGAAAATATCTTCTACCGCGATATAATCATCAAATTTTTTGGTGACGTGGTCAAATTTAATCATGTTCGTTCTCTCCTTTATAGAGTTTTAAAAGCAGAGCCTGCATTTCTTCATAGCTTGCGCCGAGTGCTTTCGCCGCCGCCATGGCCTCCTCTGCATTGTGCATAGCATCCTTTAAAAAGCTGTTTTCGTTTTGGGCTTCTGCACTGATAAATATGCCCTTACCAGCCACCGAATACGTAACCCCTTTCGCCTCGAGTTCCGAAAAGGCGCGTTTTACGGTGTTGATATTTAAAGAAAGCTGTGCGGAAAGTTGGCGAAGCGACGGAAGCTGTTCATTGGGTTTTAAGATCCCCTTTTGCACCTGCATCACGATATCCTGCTCAATTTGCTCGTATATCGGGATTCGGCTGCGGGGATCAATCATAATATACACGCATTCGCCTCCTTCTTAACTGTGCTATCTGTGCTATCACAGTTATTACACCTTGAGTATAACCGCTGTTTTGCCTTTTGTCAAGTCATTTTTTATAAAAAAAAGAACCGCCCTTTCGGACGGTCCGTTTTTTTGTGTTTAGTTTTCTTCTGCGTTTGCCGCTTCTTCCTTAGCTTTGGCGCGGCGCTCGGCTTCCTGGCGGAAGGGATTTTTCTTTTCTACCGAGCGGATAATCTTTTTCTTATCCTTTTCGGAAAGCACACGAAATTCAGCAAGAAGTGCCTTTTCTTCCTTGTTGAGTTCCGAAAGAAAAATACGGTCATCGTTCTTGAGCTTTGTTTCGATACGTTCCTCGCGCTCTGCTTTGGTATAGCGTTTACCCTTGGGGTCATATTCCTCCACATCGTCATGCAATTTGTAAAGGTCTTTTAAATCGAGATTTACAATCGCATCCACGGTGGTGGAAAAAATCTTGGCAAAGGAATCAAGCAACATAATATCGGGCATATTTTTTGAAATTTCATATGCCGTATAGGTGGTACGGTCGATACTTAAAATATCCGCCACCTGCTGTTGTGTTAAGCGATTCGCTTTGCGTACGGTTTTCATTCTGAGGCCAAGGTCATTTTGTTTCGTCATATAACCACTTCCCACATTTACTCTATCCTATATTATAATCAATATTCAGATAAGATTGTTAAAATGTGCCTAATCCCCACGTAAAATGTACGGGAGCTAGTGGAAAGTGGCGCAGTCATTTGCTTTAAAGGCTGCTTTTATAAAATTTTATTCAGACAAAAAATGAATGAAAAGACCGCTTAAAAGCTTCGGCTCAAACCAAGTGGACTTGGGCGGCATGATTTTTCCGGCATCGGCAATCGCCATAAGCTCCTCGGTGGAAACCGGGCACATAGAAAATGCCAAGGTCATTTCGCCGCTGTTTACACGGTTTTCAAGTTCCTTTAAACCGCGGATGCCGCCGACAAAGTCGATACGCGCATCGGTTCTCGGGTCACCGATGGCAAGAAGCGGTGTGAGCACCTCGTTTTGTAAAATGGAGGCATCCAAAGAAGCGACAGGATTCTGCTCGTCGGCAATGCCGTCCTTTAACGAAAGCGCATACCAGTTCTTTTCGAGATAAAGTCCGAACTCGTGGCGCTTTTCGGGATGATAGGCGTCTTTACCGATTAGGCGCACGTCGAATTTTTCTTCGAGCTTTTCTAAGAATGTACCGGCACCGAGGCCGTTTAAATCCTTGACCAAACGGTTATAATCCAAAATGGTAAGCTCTTCGGCGGGGAAATACACCGCTAAGAAGTAGTTAAATTCCTCGTCGCCTGTAAAGGGCTTTTCCTTGCGTCTTTTCTCTGCAACGCGCACAGCAGAAGCTGCACGGTGATGACCGTCTGCAATATAGAGGGCAGGCACGGTTTCAAAGAGAGAAGTCAATGTTTCCAAGGTTTCTGCCTCGGTAATCACCCAGACTCTTTGGCGCACATCGCCGGAAACGAAGTCATAAACCGCCTCATGTAAAGCCTTATAGCTTTCTAAAAGAGCGGAAATTACCGGCTGCTTGCGATAGGTTAAAAAGATAGGGCCGGTGTTCGCATTCAAGGTATCCACGTGGCGAATACGGTCGGCTTCCTTATCGGCTCTGGTCAGCTCGTGTTTTTTGATGATATTGTTCTGATATTCATCCACAGAAGCACAGCCGACAAGACCGGTTTGCGTTTTGCCACGGAAGGTCTGCTCATAAATATAAAGGCAGGGTGCTTCATCCTGCACGTAGGTTTTTTCCGCAATCATGTTTTGCAGATTTTCCTTTGCCTTTTCATAAACGCGACTGTCATATAAATCCACATCACGCGGCAAGTCGATTTCTGCCTTGTCGACATGCAAAAAAGAATAAGGGTTTCCCTTTACTTCTTCGCGTGCTTCGTCTGAATTCATGACGTCATAGGGCAGTGCCGCGACCTTTTCGGCAAGCGCCGCCGTCGGACGATAAGCTTTAAATGCTTTAATGGTTGCCATATTGTTCCCTCACTTTTTTATCGCTGTATTTTTTAAAAACATAATAAACCGCTTCGCAAAGCAATACGCCCAGCAGTGCGCCGCTCATATCAATGAGCATATCGCGAAACTGGCAGGCTCTGCCCTGCACGAAGAGCTGGTGCACCTCATCGGACACCGCATAAGCCGCGGCGCAGAAGAACGAAATCCACGGGCGCTTTTTAAAACCACACGAAAAGGTGGCTAAATAAAAGAGCACGCAAAGGAGCATAAACTCCGTAAAATGTGCCGCTTTTCTTATGAAAAACGAACTGACGTGGAAGGGCAAAATCCGCAAAAAGAAATCCAGAAATCCGTTGCTGAGTTCGGAGGATTCCCCTGCCGGCTGTGCCGAAAGAGAAAAGATAAGGCCCATCCACAGAAAGAGTGCCAAAAAGCTGAGCACTAAGGCCGCCTTTTGCTTCTTTGTACGCTTGTTCCAAGGCACAAACGAGATTTTATTTTTTTCCGGCGTTGATAAAGTACACATAGTCCCTCGAAGAATAGAAATAAATACCGTCTGTGTCACGGTTGGTAATAAAGTAATTGTTTTCGTATTGTACGGGCAGAAGCACGGCATGCTGTAAGAGATAATTTTCCGCTTCGGTGCATACCGCACGAAGCTTCGAGAAATCGGATTTTTCGCGGTGCATGCGGTCTAAGAACGCCGTGTATTTGGCATCCTCAAAGCCCATATAATTGCCTGCACCGAATTGCTCTAAGAAATCCGGGGTAAACGCAGAAACGGCGCGAACAGGATACAGAGCGATTTGATAGTTGCCATCACGCACGGCAGTTTCCAGTTCATTGTCGGGTAGTACGGTCACATTGCCGACGAATTTTACGCCGAGCGTTCTCTGCCAAAGCTGTAAAACCTCCTGCACAAAGGTTTTATTTTCTTCCGTGCAAAGAATATTCACATCCACAGAGGTAACGCCAAGTTCTAACAGGGCTTCTTCAAAATCTTCTGTTGCACGCTTCGCGCTGTAAGGAAGCAAGCCCTTAGAGGCTTCCCCCTCCTTTAGAAACGGCTCTGCACCGATTTTGCAGAACGGCGGCACAAGACTGCCGGCACGGGGCATGTCCCCCGGTAAATGTGTATTTTCAAAAATCAAGGCGCGGCAAAGAGAAGAACGCAAAAGCTCATTGGCAAGTGCGGTATCTCTTTGGTTAAAGAGGAACGCCATAGTGGTATCCGTTAAGCTCTCGGCATTGTATTTCTTTTGACGCGGCAGAGCATCCCATTCTTTTTCGCTCAAGAAAGCCGCATCATAGACTTCATCTGCCATTTTTTCTGGAATTTGTGTTTTATCTTTATTATAGTATAAGGTCACCGAAGAGGGCTTTACCTCTCCTTCGCCCTTATAGCCCTCGTTTTTAGAAAGCTTAATCGAAGTTTTTTCGAGCCACGAGGAAACATAAAACGGGCCATTGCAAAGAAGATAGCCTGTTTCCAAGCCGTATCTACCGCCGGTCAATTCAAAAAATTCTCGATTGCACGGCATCGCGCCAGGAGACGTTAACGCATACAGGAAGTTTTCGTCAGGATAGGAAAGGGTGATTTCCAAGGTGTTGTCATTCGGTGCCGAAACACTGCTTACCGCCGAAAACAGATAAGCATCTTCACTGGCGGTTTGCGGATCTAACACACGCTGCAGGGCAAACACGAAATCATCGGCTTTTATCTTTTTGGGGAAGTCGTCTTTATAATTTTTTCCGTAAATCGGTTTTAAAAGCGCGGCGTGCTTCGAATAAACAAACCACTCTGTATCGGGACGCAGTGTGAAGCGATAGGTTAAGCCATCCGGCGAAACTGTATAGGATTCGGCAGCACCGTTCACAATCTTCCCCTCGGGGTCAATAGAAACCAGCCCTTCAAAGCAGTTGGATACAATCAAACGCTCTGCCGAAGAATGTGCAATCTGCGGGTCAAGGCTCACGGGTTCTTCTAAAATGGGCATAGCAAAAGCTTTTCCCGCCTTGGGCTTGCCACAGCCGGAAAACGAAAATGCAAAACAAAAAAGTAAAAGCAATACTGCTGTAATCTTTGTTTTCAAGAAAATCCCTCACCTTTTTAAAAATCACTTTATTGTATCATATTCTTTTCTAAAAATCCACCGCTGAGAAGCAAAAAGAAACCCCAAATTCAAAGGAAATGAATTCGGGGTGTTTTTTATATTTTACTTCCTTATGCCGCAGGCTTCTGCTCTGCCTCCGGTTTCGGCTTCTCACCATCATCGGGCTTTACCGGTGCCTTTGTCGGTGTTTCCTCCGTAGGCTTTTCCGTCGGCTTCGGCTCCACGGGCTTCGGTGCCTCTGTCGGTACAGGAGGCTCTGTAGGCTTCGGCTGTGTTGTGGTCACAGGCGAATCCTGCGGCTTCTGCTGCGGTTTTTGCTGAGGCTTTTGCGGCTTCTGCGGTTTTTGCGGTTTAGAATCCTTATCTTCCGTCTTATTATTCGGCTTATTCGGCTTCTTATCCGTCTGAATCAGTTCGGGATCGGGTGCTTCGCCGTAAATAAATTCGTGTATATGCTCAGCCGCCAAATCCAAGTCATAGCGCCATACCCATGCGCCGTTATACATACCACCTACAGGGTTTTCGGGTTCTGCCGGAATTACACGTGCTGCGAGGGTAATGTCCTTACTCAGCATCGGTGCAAAGGACATAATTTCCGTAAAGGAAAGGGAGGTTTCGCAAAGGCTCATGCCTACCTTTACCATTTCACCGTACTTGGCAGGGCTGATGTCTTTGGCTTTTTTAATGACCTGCTCAATGACCTTTTTCTGACGTTCTACACGTTTAGAGTCGGAATCCAGCTTACGGATTCGGGCATATACAACTGCCTGTTTACCGGTTAAATGTGCTACGCCGCTTGACTGAATATAGGGGAAATCCTTGTCGTCATCATCCCCGATATCGTTTATATGCACGCGTTCACGCTCGGTAAGTTCTACGTCGATACCGCCGACAAAGTCAATCGCTTCGGCAAGCTTGCTGAAGTTTACGGTAGCGTAGTCAGTAATATTCATGTGGAAATTCTGGTTAATGGTTTTAATCGCAAGCTCCGGACCGCCAAACATATAGGCATGGGTAATTTTTTGATCCTTGTGCCCGTCGATAGAAACAAAGCTGTCGCGTAAAATGGAGGTCAGCTTAATTTCGCCGGTACCCTTATTCACGCTGGCAATCATAATGGTGTCGGAGCGACCCTTAAAGGAATTTTCATCTCTCGAGTCCACGCCAAACAGGGCGATATTGAAGATTTCAGTTTTACCGTATTTGTCTTCAATATTGGTGGAAATGCCGAGATTATTTTCATCTACCTTGTTTTGCATACGGCTGTAAACGCCATATACCGTAAAAAATCCAATTAAAGCAAGAAGCAAAATAGCCACAACCACATAAATAGTGACTCTTTTCCATTTCTTCATGCCAAACCATTTTTTACCGAATGCACTGTTTCTGAATTTGCTGTTTTTTCTTTTTTCTGCCTTTTTGGCTTCTTTTTTCATTTTCTTCGCTGCTTTTTCATCTAATTTTTTCTCTAAGCGAATTTCTTGATCTTCGGTATGTCTTCTATCAGAATGCATACTACACCTCACCTGTTGTATTTTCTCAAAAGTCCTAAAGAACGTCCGAATACGGGTAGAGAAGTGCCCGTTCGGAGCAGAGATTGCGCGGAATTTCTCGGTTCTTATGACCGATTTCGGCACAATATGAAACACATCTTTTCGGTGAATTACGCCGCAAAATATATACTATATTATACAGCCAAAGTCGACAGGTGTCAATTTCGAAGTCATAGAATCGAAAAAATCAGCATTTGTTCTAATAAAGCGGAAAGTTTTCATCTATAGTGCATTGATATGACAAAAGAAAACGGACTCCCGAAAAGGGAGCCCGTTTTTAAAATTTTCGTTTTATTCGGTTTCATCGCCACGGAGCGTTTCAAAGACCATATCGGGATTGTCGCTCATAACGGCATCCGCACCGACGGAAGCGAGGAAGGCTACATCCTCGGGGTCATTAATCGTCCAATACTGCACGGCAATATTGTACTTGTGCGCATAGTTGCAAAGTCTTGAGGTGCCGAGATGAATGACGAACTGATTGGCCGGAATCTGCAGTGCCTTAAACTTGTAATAATCCGGCGCATGGTGGATGCCACAAAGGCTGGAGAAGTAGAAATCCACAACCTCTTTGATGCCGGCGGAGCGCAGCATATCGGGATAATTATCATCCATATACTGGCTGATTTCGCCGTGGAAGGTACCGACAACTACTCTTTGTAAAAGGTCATTTTCTTTTAAGGTTTCATACAGCTTATCGGTTGCTTTTCTGCCGATGTCGTCACTGTCTTTAATTTCAATAATGAAGTTGTGGTCACCGTAAGGCTTTAAGTAATCAAAAATATCCTGCAAGCGCATGATATGTAAATTCTCAGGAATCTCCTCCCCTTTGAGACCCTTATACGGGGTTTCGCCGTCATCGGTTTCGAAGCCCTCGCCCATGTTGAGCTGCATAAGCTCCTCATAGGTATAATCATGCGGATACACATCCTCGTGCCCGAACACTTCTACCGCATTACTGGTGCGGTCTAAGGTTTTGTCATGAAGCAAAACGAGCTGGTCATCCTTCGTTAAATGCAGGTCAAATTCAAAAATATCAATGGAGAATTTGCCGTTTTCCACACAGTTTTGGAACGCCATTAAGGTGTTTTCCGGTGCGATACCGCCGCCGGAACGATGTGCGGAAACCATCGTTTCCTCGAAGGGCATAATATAAGGATTACGGTTGCCTGTTGCATCCTCTACCGGCACTTTTTCCACGGGGTCCTTATAGTTGTGCGATACAACCAAAAGTACGGAAAGGATAATTACAATGAATACGCTAAGAACAATTAGAAATACTTTCAATGATTTTTTCACCTGTCTTTTCCCCCAAATTCTTTTGTTTATGAGCAAAATTTTTGCCCAAATTGTATAAGGTATTTTAGCTTTCTTTTTGAATAAAGTCAAGGGAAAGGCACGAAAATCTTCCCCGCTTCGCTGTTTTTAGACATTTCTCATCTCTTTTGTGCATTCTCGTTTTACACAAAATTATTTGACATTTCATGGATTTTTTGTTAATATATTTCTAAATGAAAAAGTACATATAGAAAGGATTTTTTAGTATGAAAAGACATATTTCTCTTCTTTTAACCGTACTTTTGCTTTTCTCCTGCGCGGTGCCTGCGTTTGCGGCCGGGGTTCTAATTAAGCCACGCTATGCACGCGAGGAATCTGTATTAACCGTCACCCTTCCCATGGAGAAAACCAGTTCTCTTGCCACGTTTTTAACCACAATGGAATATGATAAAGACAAATTAACGCTCACTGACGTCCACTTTGAAACCGGTGACATGACCGTTGTCAAAGACGATGTGCCCGGTGAAGTAAAGCTCAGTGCCGTTTGGCAGGAAGCACAAGAAGAACCTACCACGCTCTGCACTTTAACCTTTAACATTAAAGAAGGCGCCGAGGACACGGTGACCTTCCGTTTTAAAGACACCGAAGCCACCGACAAGGACGATAAGCCCCTTTCCGTTTCGTTCGGCAAAGAGAAGTTCTTAACCTTTGCGCTCACCGAAACCATCGGCGGTAATGTGGACATTCCCAAAACGGCAGGCACCTATATCGGTGCGAGCATCGGCGCAGTTGCCGTTCTTGCCGCTGTCGGCGTCACCGTAGGTGTTCTTATAAAACGCAGAAAAACTGCATAACCCTTAAAATCCCCAAAAGGCTGCCTTTAACAAGGTGGCCTTTTCTTTTTTGCAATTTCCTATTTTAAAATCTGCACAAAAAAGTAGCCCAAATTCGTCGACATTTTTCCTTTTATTTCACAAGTTTTTGCACGCTTTGCCCCTGTTTCTCGTTGACAAGGAAAGCGCAATACTGTATAATATTTTCGTATTGTTTATGATGCTTTTATTATTGAAAAGAAAAGCATATTTTAAGGAGGATACCATAATGGTAAAAGCGATTGTCGGTGCTAACTGGGGCGACGAAGGTAAAGGTAAAATTACGGATATGTTCGCAGAGAAAGCGGACATCGTAATTCGTTTCCAGGGCGGCGCTAACGCAGGTCACACAATTATTAACGACAAGGGTCGTTTCGCATTTCATTTGATGCCCAGCGGTGTTTGCTATGACCACACCACCTGCATCATTGGCAACGGTGTTGCACTCGATATCAACAAGTTCTTCAAAGAGCTTGCCGACGTAAAGGCGGCAGGTCTTAACCCGAACCTTTTAGTTTCTGAGCGCGCACAGATTTTAATGCCTTATCACATTTTATTCGACGAATATGAAGAAGAAAGACTCGGCAAGAATGCTTTTGGTTCCACCAAGAGCGGTATTGCCCCCTTCTTTAGTGATAAATATGCAAAAATCGGTATTCAGGTGAATGAACTCTTCGACGAAGAGGCTTTAAAGGCAAAGCTTAAAAACATTTGCTCTCTTAAAAACCTCATCTTAGAGCACGTTTACCACAAGCCTCTTTTAGACGAGCAGGAGCTCTTCGACACCTGCATGAAGTATCGTGACATGGTTGCACCTTACGTTTGCGATGTCAGAGCTTACCTCAAGAAAGCGCTTGAAGAAGGCAAAGAAATTCTCTTAGAGGGTCAGCTTGGCACTTTGAAGGATCCCGATTTCGGTATTTACCCGATGGTAACCTCTTCTTCCACCCTCGCCGCTTACGGCGCTGTCGGCGCAGGTCTTCCGCCTCATGCGATTCAGGAAATCATCGCTGTTACAAAGGCTTACTCTTCCGCAGTAGGCGCAGGTGAATTCGTTTCCGAAATCTTAGATGAGAACGAAGCACAGGAGCTTCGTATCCACGGCGGCGACAAGGGCGAATTCGGCGCAACCACCGGCAGACCCAGAAGAGTTGGCTGGTTTGACTGCGTAGCCAGCAAATACGGTATCGACTGCCAGGGCGCAACCAAGGTTGTTTTAACGGCTCTCGACTGCCTTTCCTACTTAGATGAAATCAAGGTATGCACCGGCTACGAGGTAGACGGCAAAGTCATCACCGATTTCCCGACCACATCTATCCTCAAGAAGTGCAAGCCGGTTTTTGAAACCGTAAAGGGCTGGCACTGCAACATCCGCGGTATTAAGAACTTTGACGATCTCCCGCAGGAAGCTAAGGACTATGTTGCTTTCTTAGAGAAGCATCTCGGTCACCATATCGACATGGTTTCCAACGGTCCGGAGCGCGAAGCTATCATGTATCGCTAAGCCCACACACCCTTTTAGTTAGTTTGATACGGAGGAATCCTATTTGAAAATTCGAGTTGGTATTGCCGGTTACGGCAATTTAGGTAGAGGCGTTGAGCTTGCGCTCAGCACTTCTTCCGACATGGAACTTGTCGGCGTATTCACAAGACGTGCACCCGAAAGCGTAAATACCGTTACAGGTGCTAAGGTGTTTTCTTTAGATGATGCGCCCTCCATGAAAGACGATATTGATGTTATGATTCTCTGCGGTGGCAGTGCAAAGGATTTACCCAAGCAGACCGCAGAGCTTGCAAAGTATTTTAACGTAATTGACTCCTTTGACACCCATGCCAATATTCCGGAGCATTTCGACGCTGTCGATGCCGTTTGCAAAGAAAGCGGTACCCTCGGCATCATCTCCGTTGGTTGGGATCCGGGTCTGTTCTCTCTGATGCGTCTTTACGGTCAGGCGGTTCTCCCCGACGGTGCAGATTACACCTTCTGGGGCAAGGGCGTCAGCCAGGGTCATTCCGATGCAATTCGCCGCATTGAAGGCGTTGCAGACGCGAAGCAGTACACCATTCCGGTAGAAAAAGCCTTAGAGGAAGTCAGAAAGGGCACACAGCCCACCCTCTCCACCGGCGAAAAGCACACCCGTGAGTGCTTTGTTGTTGCCAAAGAAGGTGCAGACAAGGCAGCCATCGAGCAGGCAATCAAAACTATGCCGAACTACTTTGCAGATTATGACACCACTGTGCATTTCATTTCTCAAGAAGAATTGAACCGTGACCATGCAGGTATGGCACACGGCGGCATGGTATTTAGAACCGGTAAAACCGGTCTTCACAATGAGCATAACGAAGTCATGGAGTTTAAGCTCACCTTGGATTCCAACCCCGAATTTACCTCTCGCGTGCTCGTAGCGTTCGCAAGAGCAGCGCATCGCCTTGCTAAAGAAGGTGCTGTCGGCTGTAAGACCGTTTTAGATATTGCGCCCGCTTACCTTCATCCGGCAGACGGCGCAGAGCTTCGCAAACACTTAGTTTAAGTTTATTCTAATCCTACTGGAGGAATTATTATGAAACAAGACATGATTGTCATTTTAGACCTTGGCAGCACTAAAAATGCGGCACTCGCAAGAGAAGTCCGTGCACTCGGCGTTTACAGCGAAATTTATCCGCATGACATTACCCCCGATGCACTCAAGGCTCTTCCGAACGTTCGCGGCGTCATCTTAAACGGCGGTGAAAATCGTGTAGTTGACGGCGTAGCTGTTGATGTAGATCCCGCGATTTATGATTGCGGTTTCCCCGTAATGGCTGTAGATCATCCCACAGCAAAATGCGCAAAGCAGTTTGCCGCTCTCCCCACTGAGGACGAGCTTCGTGCTTTCGTATTTGACGACTGCAAAGCAGAAGCTAACTGGAACATGAAGAACTTCATCGCAGACCAGGTTGAGCTTTTACGTGAACAGATTGGCGACAAGAAGGTTCTTTTGGCACTTTCCGGCGGCGTTGACTCCTCTGTGGTTGCCGCACTTTTGATTAAGGCTATCGGCAAGCAGCTCGTATGCGTACACGTAAACCACGGTCTTATGCGTAAGGACGAATCCGAAAGCGTTATTCGCGTATTCCGTGACGAAATGAACGCAAACCTTATTTATGTTGACGCTGTTGACCGTTTCCTCGGTAAACTCGAAGGCGTTGCAGATCCCGAAAGAAAGCGTAAAATCATCGGCGCAGAATTCATTCGCGTATTCGAAGAAGAAGCTAGAAAGCTTGAAGGTATTGAGTTCTTAGGTCAGGGCACCATTTACCCCGACATCATCGAAAGCGGTACCAAGACTGCTAAGACTGTTAAGTCTCACCACAACGTAGGCGGTCTTCCCGAAGATATGAACTTTGAGCTTGTTGAACCCTTAAAGCAGCTCTTTAAGGATGAAGTTCGTGCTTGCGGCTTAGAGCTTGGTCTCCCCCACAGCATGGTATTCCGTCAGCCGTTCCCGGGCCCCGGCCTCGGCGTTCGTTGCCTCGGCGCAATCACCCGTGAAAGACTCGAAGCTGTTCGTGAATCCGACGCAATTCTTCGCGACGAATTCGAAAAAGCAGGTCTCGACAAGAAAGTATGGCAGTACTTCACCATCGTTCCGGATTTCAAGTCCGTTGGCGTAAGAGATAACGCAAGATGCTATGACTATCCGGTCATCATCCGTGCCGTTAACACCGTTGACGCCATGACCGCTACTATCGAAAGACTCGATTGGGATATCCTGCAGAAGGTTACCGACAGAATCTTAAAAGAAGTAAAGAACGTAAACCGCGTCTGCTACGACATCTCCCCCAAGCCTACCGCTACTATTGAGTGGGAATAATATAATTAAGCCCGGAAGCCTTGCAAATGCACGGTTTCCGGGCTTTTTGCTTGCAAAATGCTTGCACTTTGTACGGG
>RCNI01000083.1_pt1 | contig 59961 bp, 51 predicted proteins | sample 2041151 | NCBI WGS metagenome assembly RCNI01 (sample SAMN09708214, study PRJNA481090) | feces metagenome | isolation source: feces | place: Antarctica: Albino Rookery
ATATTAATTAATATATTTATATATTATTATATTATATAATAATATATTATTTCTTCTTCCTGACATTGAATAATATATAATTATAATATTTTTAAATGATATTTATAACAAAAGATGAGCTCAAAAGAGCTCATACTTTCTATTCTTCTGTATTTGTTATTGTTATGGACTTACCTGTGCTCATATCTGTCAGTATGAGTTTTCTTCCATTCTTTATAAACACATCAGAATACCTTCTGATAGCTGTTGCAAAGCATTCAGAAAAGCCTCTTTCAAAACACTCCATGTACTCTCTAACTCCACCACCGTATAGTGCTTCTATACTGAACTTGACATCAGTAATCTGTAATTCCTTTAGAAGTTCTTCCGCATCCTCTGGTTCACGAGAAGTGATTCTATCAACATCTGTGATTCTATCTGGGATAGAATATACTACGTAGTGCCATTCTGTTATATCCCTATCATCAGTATGCAAGAACACTAATTCTGTATCATTGCACATTATTTCTTTATTTCCATATATAAACCTATTTGGTCTACTATGGTTTTCTCCAAGAGTTAAGAGTAATTCATCCCAATAAGGGATGTCAGATTTATCTAATACAGGTGTTTCTGGTAACTCGATGTACACCCATTTATATCTAACTCTTGCAATTATGAATCCATCTCCTTTTAATTTTAAGTCTCTAGCTACTTTAGTGTAGTAGTCATCAACTCCATACACACCGTATTCAGCTGAAGCCAAATCTTTGAAATTGTCCTTTGGTATTCCATAGCTATAACCATATACATGGATTACATCATCCCAAGTTTTATCATGAGACGCTAAACACTCCACCAATTCATCAAATAAACTTAATTCTTTCATTTTTATCTCCTCCTAAAGTTTATATTATTTAGTGTAATAAATTTTGCATGCAAAATTATACTACAATATATAATATATAATTAAAAATTTATCTACATTTACAATATATTTCGGTACAAAATATGTGGGATTTAACCCACATATTATCAACGTTCTTTAGATATAGCCTCCAGACGCTCTGAGAGCTCTTTTACGGCCTCTACTAATAATGGTATTATATTTGTATACCTTATACCCATATAGCCGTTTTTATTCTCGTATACGGCCTCTGGAAGTACTTTACTAACCTCTTGTGCTATTAATCCTACTTGATTCTTATTTTCTACACCTAACATATCGTATTTATATCCATTTATACTCTTAATAGCATCCAGTGGATGTTCTATACGTTTAATATTAGTCTTATATCTAGCGTCAGATGTTACGATAACATCCACATTAGACAAAATTTGTCCTGTTACTGTTAATGATCCATTTATAGTACCACCACTTGTTGGAAGAAATAAACTCTTATCAACAGCTCTAAGTTCATATCCATTCCAACCAGCTAACCAAGTGAATTCTCCATAACCCATACCAGACTTACTATAAGCAAATGTAGTATCATTGCTATTTCCTATGTCCTTTATCACATTATGTGTATGGTTTCCACTAGCATAGTTACCAGCTGGTTGATAATTCCCTTTAGGTTGGTATTCACTATGAGTGTGACTTACAGGAGCATATACTCCATTGTGATTATGAGAAGTTAAACTATAACTATTTAACTTATTATTAATTTCTCCTTCAGTATAATATCTATCATCGTGAGTATGACTACTTGGTGCATAATTACCTTTAGGTTGGTATAAATCATCATGTCTATGATTTAACTTAGAATATACACTATCGTGATTATGGTCAGTATTAGCATAACTTCCCTTAGGTTGATACTCACTGTGAGTATGAGATATCTTAGCGTATACGCTATCGTGGTTGTGGTTACTTGGTGGAAAAGTGGAAGGTTTGTCCGAGATAGAACTCCAATTATGAGTGTGGTTACCTTCTGCTTTACTATTCCATTTAGTCTTTTCGGCATCAGTCACAAATCTATGAGTAGTGTCCTCTACGATCATAGTAGCAGGGTGAGTGGATGGGTGAACATAACCTGATAAACCGACTACTTTTATACGTCCATTCTCATCAACCTCTAAGTTATCACCTACTATCACAATTCCTGGAGTAGTTTTAGTTGCTCTAGGTATAACATCTATTGCACTTCTATTAACCACTTTAATACCCTCGAATATCTCTTCATCTCCTTTTGTTGTAGTCGTTCTATTATGCATAGCATTATGTATATCGAATGTAGTTAAATCCTGTTCATCATTAACTACAAATGGACTTCCGTTATTTGGAGTATATCCGATATCGTCCTCGGATAGTTCCTTTGTTCGAGCGAATGATCTCTGAACATTCAGTTCACTAGTTTTAGACTCTATAACTCCAGCAGGAATATTAACTAGATCATTGCTGCCATAAAATATACCTTCGGCCGTAGGTGTTGTAACATATTTTTTAGTTTTAGCTTTATTATCACTCATTGTATACATCACCTGCCTTATGATCGTGTTCTAAGGCTCTCAGACGCTTATTAACGTCATTCAGTAGCTCAACGAATAGTCCAGCAATGTTACCGTATGCTATGGCCTTATATCCACTCTCAGGATCTGTGTGAACTGCTTCTGGAATTACTCGTTCGACTTCTTGAGCAATAAGCCCAATATGATCACTATTGTCTGATTTAAGTTTATATGTGTATCCATGTAATGAGTTAACTATATCCCAGGGATTTGATATTATTTTAATGTTCTTCTTAATACGTTTATCTGACATACCAACAATATCTCCAGTAGCCATAACAACTCCATTGATATTTAATCTACCTTTTATATCACATGGACTGTTTATGACACTATTTGTGATATTATCACATATTATCATTTTAGTACCATCAGTTCTACCAAAAGTAGCTGTACTACCATCCCCTTTATATACGCTAATACCTTTGTTATGAGGTATTTTAAGTGGTATTGATCCAGTTAGATTTAGAGTTCCAGTTACTGTATCTCCAGCTTTTTTAATAAAAGTATCTAATGTAAAATCATCTTTAGTCCAAACTTTACCTAATATCTCAACACCAGTGTACAGTCTTTTCATAGCAGCTCTCTGACGTTCGGCAGTAGTAGCAGAACGTACTGTTTTGGATTTATCATCATATACAACACCAAATGGTAAGCTATCTGCTATTAGTTCTACAGCAACTCCTTTTCCAAATGTAGTATCAACATTTTGTATTCTTGTATCACTTTTAAATAGCATTAAAACTCGTCCCATTTTAGCTTGTTCTACATCTAAATAATAATACATAACATCGTCACCTCCTCTTATCTCAATCTCAGCCATGTTAAAACTTTGTTATATGGCTTGATAGGTCTACCATTGTTATCTAACTTCTGTTCATGTTCACTGGTTATATATATTTCATTTGTGTATTCTTCCCACATTGTTCCTGGAAATTCCTCTGCTGGATTTATTCTCCTATCAAGAAAAATAAAACTACCAACTGGTACAAGTTCAACATTAGTTGACATAATAATCACCTTCTATAATACACTTTGGAATATAGCAGACAATAATGAGCTAGCATCTCTTTCTACGGATCTTAGCATATATCCAGCAAATACTTTACTACGTCTAGCTTTAGCAGTTACTACAGCTACTAAATAAGCAAAGTTATCTATCATATAAACAGCGTTATCGCCAAGACTTGTTACAGATGCTATAACAAAGTTTTCTGGAGTAAGATTTCTACGACTTAATGATGGGAATTCTTTTGCTAATATTTCTATGAACTCACTTAATCCTAATTCTGATCTACGTTCAAACCATTCTGGATATTGTGATACTAGTGTAGCTGCCTTATCTAACTGGAATCTAGTAGCTTGTGCCACTTCCGATCCAGTTACTTCTCCATTGTAGAAGAAATGATTTACCATAAATCTAAACTTCTCTCCATCTATAGGATTTCCGAAGTTTCTAGATATTATCTGACTGAACAGATCTGTATATATGTCTCTGATCTTAGATGTTACAGAAGGTCCAAGTAGCACTTTCTGCACATGTAATCCCATATACGCTCCAAGTATCACATTGTATAATACTTCAAATCCACCTATTATAATAGGTTTATTTATTATATCACCATTAATATTAACTGATTTCTCTTCTTTGCTAAATCTAGTTATATTAACAAACACATTATCTAGTGACTGTCCAGCATTTTTACTTCCAAACACATATACTATACTACTAGAAACATTATTATTTCTACATAATACTATACGTCCAGTTTCTACTGCTTCTACGACCTGTCTAGATAGCGGTAAATTTCTTGTTTTTATTAACTCTAAATCAGCTCTTATATCATCTGGACGAACAAAGTTCTTATTCTCCATAAAAGATAAATCTAATTTGACATTAGCTTGTGAGTTAATTATTTTATATGTGTCAGTATTTGACATTAATAATCTATTAGGTTTAACTAACATTTATGACATCCTCCTTATTGATTATACTCCAGGATTTACAGTTATCTTAACTATTTTTGGTTTTCCTCCTAGTGTAAATGTAACGCTCTTATCACCTTGTTCAGAACCCACAATCTGCATAGTTCCTCCATTCTTCTCTGGATTTTCAGCATATGGTGTCTTTTCAGCTAATCCAGCGTCTAATTTAACTACCATTTGTGGTTGATTTTCTAATCTAGGTTTATCATATGATACTGTTATAACAGATGTTTCTCCTAGTTTAATAGAGTCTGGCTCTGCTAGTACATTAGTAACAATAGCATCAGCTACCACATTAACTCTAGCTGTCTGTTCTACTTTATTATGAGAAACTCTTATTGTCTTTCCTCCAATAGCAGATCCCTGATATTTAGCGATCACTGTATTTTTAACAACTTTAGCAGCTTCATTAACAGTCAGTCCATCAGGAACAACTATATTAACTTCTGATAGTTTAGGTGCTTTATCAAATGTAGCTGTCATAGTGGTAATCTCTCCGATTCTAATATTGGCTGGATCAGCATTTACACTTTGTAATACTGCTGGTTTTTCTAGTACATTCATTTCTGCTGTTTTCACAGCTGTGTTATGTCTGAAGTTAACAGTGAATGATCCACCAGTCGCAGGATCCATTGGAGCAGTATACTCAGCAGTTACAGTAAATCCTTCTACTTTAGGTTCTGACACCATAGTGAATTCAGCTGGTGGAGTTATCTCAACATCTGTTAATACAGGACGTTTACTGAATGTTGCTACTACTTTAACAGTATCCCCTGTAAAACATTTCAACGCTGGTTCTGTTACTAGAGAACTAAACAATGTTTCCTCTGTTACATGTAATACAGTGGAAACAGCTTCTCCGTCACCATAACTAGCACTTATCATTTTATCTCCTACCGTACTGGATAGTATATTGACTGTTGCTATATTACCAGATAAACTTATTTCCCCCTCTGTAACTACGCCATCAGGTAAGTTCAATTTTATCTTTTTGTTATCAATCATTAATATAACCTCCTTATATCTATTTTTATATATAAATTTTGATTATTTATAAATATTAAACAAAATGAGGGGCCTAAACCCCTCTATAATGTTATTGAACTGGATTGAAATTTATAGTTACTTCTGTTTCAGCGTTCTCGTCAACGCTAGCTGGATTAGCAGTTACTGTCTGTATAACTGGATCATTACCAGTTATTGTAACCTGTTTACCAGTTAAAACTGTTTTGTATTTAGATTTAATAACCTTTTGTCCAGCAGTTTCAACCATAACTTCAGCTACTACGTTGTTACCTTCTAATTGCTTAGATTCTGCTACAAGAGTAACCCCAGCTGGTAACTCAAAATCAACATCTCCGATTACTGGAGCTTTGTCGAATACTTGAGTTATCTTAACCTTTTCACCAGTTTCTACTGCGTTCTTAGCAGCTGTTAAATTCCCTGCGGTGGGAACATCAACTACCGTTACCTCAGTTTGTACTGGAGTTCCACCATCTCTGTATTTAGCAGATATAGTTTTCTTTCCAGGAGTAATACCTTTTACTCTGAATGTAGCTGTTCTACCAGTTACTACTAAGTCTCCAACCTGCTGAAGACCTTCTGGGATTGTAAGCTTAATGTGTTCTTTTTTAATTGCCATATTTTTATTCCTCCTTTCTAGCAATATCGACACTTTATTGTTTTCTAGCAAAAACGGTACAAAATAAGGGGAGTCAATATCCCCTTAATTAGATGTAGTCTCTTTGTCTTCTTTGTACTCTTCCAATGACAGATTATAATGTCCAGCTAATGCAACATCGCTACCAGATAAACCAAGTTTATGTCCAGGGTTTTCATAATGCCCTGCTGGTAAATCTCCCTCTTTCGCCACTATTTGTTTCTGAGGAACACCAAACACAGGCACTGTAGTGAACTGTTGTGTAGCTAGCTTGAAATCATCAATGGTTATATCAATGTTAAAATCTTTCACAGATTTTAAAGTTTCTTCAGCAATGTAAGCAGCCTGTGTAAATGATGCTCCGAAACCAAACATCTCATGGAAATCAATAAAGTCTAATAAAAGAACTTCATTATGATCGAATACCCATGCAACTTTCTTTAGTTGTTCTCTAGGAACAAGCAAATTATGTTTATTGTCTATTTGGTTATTTCTGAAAGCGTCTTCAAATGTTTCTTTTTCACGACATTGAAGCCATGTTATATCAAGAACTCTGCATTTCTGCTGGTATCCTTTATAGACAAATCCCTCATTAACACACTGTTTCTTAAGTATAGATACTATTCCAAAATAGTTTTCTTTAAGCTCTTCTTGTGTTATAGCATTAACCCACACGAATTTCGACCTATCCCACTCCCATCTATGAGACTTATCATTCGCAGGTCTGTCAATGGTTTCTATAGTGCCATCTGGTAATAGTTTCTCTCCATCTTGTAGATCATTTACATTTGTCTCCCATACTTGTTTACTTTTATCCCATTTAGCATATGAGTTTGGATGCGGAATTAATTTCAATATCTGTTTATCAGCATCAACCACTTTGACTCCATCTGGTAAGTGATCGAAATCTGTTACCCAATGATTTATATTCCAAGTGGCATATATATTAGGCTGTTCTATAGTAACTATAACACCATCCTGTATTACTTCACCATCATGTAGTTTATCCAACCCCATGTTAACTAGTTCAACTCTAGTGGCAAGTCTTATATAACCAGGCTTATTTTCATCCTCCAAAGGATAACCAGCCATTAAAGGTTCTTCTCCTTCCCATAGCAAAGTGTTCTCATAGAGTGATGCTTTATAACTATCTTTTTCTAACTCCTCTGCTGTTAAAACATGATCTTCTTGTCCTACAACACAGTTAAGTTTACCTAGCTGTATCCCAGCCTTATCATAGTAGTATACTATATTATTCTCACTCATTACAACATTCCTCCTTTCATTAGTATGCTTTCTAATTTAGTAACTCTATCATTTAATTTATCATTTTCGGTTTTGATCTCTTTTATACCTTCTATAAGTAATGGTATAAGGTTTGTATATCTAACTCCAAGGTGATCGTTAGTATCCTCAAATACTGCCTCAGGTAATACTTCTCGTAGTTCCTGTGCTAGAACTCCAACTTGATGTTCGTTCTCTACTCCCATCATATCGTAATAATATCCATGAATTTTACTTATTTTATCTAGTGGACTATCTATTACTCTAACATTAGTTTTGTATCTAACATCCGAAGATACAACTACATCCACATTAGACAAAATTTGTCCTGTTACTGTAAGCGATCCATTTATAGTACCACCGCTTGTATTTAGTTTAGAGTTAGGATTGAAATTTCCATCATGCCATACTTCATTCCATGATCTAGTTACATCTGTCCCAGATTTAAAGTTTGTTGTTCTGAAGTAAAATCTATTCCTTGAGTACGGGAATGCCATCTGCACTGCTGTATCTGCACCACCGCTAAGCACTACGACTTGTCCATACTCCATCCCACCAGGAACTCCACTGTAGCTACTCGAATCATTTAATCGAAACACTCTATTCATAGCTAATGTCTGGTTGAAGTTAGTCTTATTAACGTACTGTCCTTGCATTAGATATGCATTACTTAGTTTACTGTTAATTTCACTCTCAGTATAATATCTATCATCATGATTATGATTGCTAGGAGCATAACTACCTTTAGGTTGATACTCACTGTGCGTATGAGATATCTTAGCATATCTATCGTCATGATTATGTCCCGATGATGCATAGTTGCTTGGGTTGAAATTACTTGTTGTCCATATTTCGGCACTCCTAGCCCATGCCGATCCACCTTTAGAGCCACTCATTATAAACGCTTTTAAATCGGATGATTTAGATATACCAAACGCTGTAACAGTAGGGACATCAGAACCAGTGTATGTGTCCATTAGTATCCAGTCTTTGTAACTGCGATCACCTCTAACCTCAGTGTTCATCATATTGAATCTAACTCTACCAGACGGTATATAACTAGGTGGTTGTTGTCCTCCATTACTAGTGTAGTTACCTCTAACAATGTCGTGAGTGTGGTCATTCGGAGCATACACTCCATTATGGTTATGATTACTAGGAGAATAGCCACTTAGTTTACTATTAATTTCTCCTTCGGTATAATACCTGTCATCGTGTGTATGTGATGCAGGAGCAGCTCCAATAAAAGCTCTAGCTTGATCTTTACTTATATCTTTATAATACACTTCGTTACCAGACTTAGTAATACCAACCATATATTGACAATTGTTAGTAGTCAATCCATCTCCACCGAATCCCACATGGATATTATAGCTACCATTATAATCCTTAAGTTTCAAAGCTCTATTTGCATCTCCTCCAGGTGAACTTGATCCAGCGTAGCTATGAGTGTGATTGGCTTCAGCGTAATTGCCTTTTAGCTGGTACTTGCTATCATGATTATGAGAAGTTAAGCTATAACCATTTAGTTTAGTGTTCATTTCATCCTTCGTATAATATGCACTATTGTGATTATGATTTAACTGTGCTTTACTTTCAGGATCAAAATTACCAGAATGCCAAACACGCTTACCATTTGTGTATATGTCACCGTTTTTGTTAAATTTATAAATAGCCATACTATCACCATCTCCGTTAGATAGGATATGATGAATTACAAACTCGTTGGAGTTTATTAAAGTTCCAACACTCCATACCCCTGATTCTCCAGAGACATTATATTTTTGCTTTATAATAGGATAGTATTCGGATCTCTCCGATGTACTGAACTCATTATAATATGGTGCTTTAACATTATATTGATGAATAAATGCTTTCGATGTGTTGGTTTGGGTAGATGTTATAGTTCCAGTTACATTTCCGCCACTTAACGCTAGGTAGCTGTGAGTGTGATTTAATTTAGAATACACACTATCATGGTTATGATTACTATTAGCGTAGCTTCCAGCAACTTGAGCCCCAATACTAGCAGGTGTTATATTAAACGATACTGCACCTGAACCAGTATAAGCAGTTTGAGCCTTTCCGTTTAAGCTAATAGTCAATGCATGTGGGTTTACCATAGTTGTAGGTCTGTTAGTTATTTGTTCCCACGTATGATTGTGACCACTAGGAGTGAAAGTACTAGGTTTTCCTGTAACACTAGCCCAATCCACAACTGTAGTATATTCTTGATATCCAGCATCTGAATTAAGTTTAGTATCATCTATGACTAAGAACATTCTCTTAGTATCAGTTTCTTTAACTGTGTCCCCGTTCTGTACCTGACTTTTAGTAAGTTTAAGTCTAGCAGATTTATTAGCTACTGGTACAAACTCACTTAACGCAGTCTTAGGGAGTCTATCTACACTAATAACTCCACTAGTGATCTTACCAGCATCAAATCCAGCTAATGTTGTGTTAATAGTGGCATTCGCACTACCATCGAATACAACACTACCACTTACAGCTCCACTTATAGCTATAGTTCTACCAGTAGCAAGTTTACTAGCACTAACGGCATTAGCGGTTTTATCTAATTTACCAGCTAACGAATTATTAACTTCTGACTTAGTGTAATATAAATCATTGTGGATGTGATTTTTAGCTGCATACCTATCATCATGATTGTGCGATGTAGGACTGTAACCTCTGAGTTTACTATCTATTTCTCCTTTACCGTAGTACAGATCATTGTGGTTGTGACTACTAGGAGCATAGCTTCCACTAGCCTGTTTACTATCCAATGCTTTTTCTAATTTACCTATCGCAACATTCATACTATCACTAGGAGTTATAGCACTAGCAGTTGTAGCTTTAACATATCCTGTCATAGCTGTAATATGTCCACTTGTATGATTATGACTACTTGGTGCATAATTACCTTTAGGTTGGTATAAATCATCATGTCTATGAGATGTAGTACTATAGCCTTTTAACAGATTAGTTATCTCTGTTTTAGTGTTATATAAATCATTGTGATTATGCGACTTAGGTGCATATACTGTATCGTGATTATGATTACTACTAGCATAGTTACCAGCTGGTTGTTTACTATCTAATGCTTTCTCCAATTTACCAATAGCTACACCAAGTGTATCAGCTACCACAATAGCTCCAGTAGTTGTACCTTTTGTGTATCCAGTCATATTGATGTTACCGACAACATGAACGTGATTTAATTTAGCATAAACGCTATCATGGTTATGACTAGAACTAGCGTAGCTACCTTTTGGTTGATATAAATCATCATGTCTATGTCCTTCAACGCTGTAATTGCCAACTGGCTGATATACTCCATTATGATTATGACTAATTGGTGCCTTAGAAGCTGGATCAAAGTTACCACTATGCCACACTTTCTTATCATTCATAGCATATATTTCGTTATATGTTCTTAAAATAACATTCTGGTTATTACTGCTATATCCAATAGCTATTTCTGTTCCATTGTTATTTGATATCAACCATTTATTAGTACCATCGCTAGCAACGTACTTTAATCCGCCGTTGAGTGTAGTTATGATATCTCCAGTAATCTTACCACCACTGATTGGAAGATAATCATGTGTGTGCTGTATCTTAGCATATCTATCATCATGTGTATGACTAGAACTAGCATAACTTCCCTTTGGTTGATACTCACTATGAATATGAGATATCTTAGCGTATACGCTATCGTGGTTGTGTGTTCCTGACGCATAATTACCTGCTGGTTGTGCTCCTATATTTTGAGGAGTTATATTTATATTAACAGCAGCACTACCATCATAAGCCGTTTGACTTTTACCATTCAACTGTAGCACAAATGTATGAGGATTTTTCATACTAGATGGTTTCCCACTTATATCAGTCCAGTTTATTGTAGTAGTTACATTTACTACTCCTCTTTCGTCTACGCTTCCATTGCCTTTGGCCGCTCCTAATATATTTATAGTTCGAAATTTAGTATCATTCATTTGTGTTAGCGAGAACTCTTTGAATTTAACGTCAGGTTTTATCACAGCTCCATTATGGCTTGTGATACATTTATAATATTTATTATCTACTGGATAGTAGTAAATATTGTCTTTGATAGGATTTGTCACTGGAAATACTCCATCACACTTTCCTATTATAGCGTCTCTGAATATCTTTTGAACTGCATTTGAGCTATCTATAAACTTATGCATAACGTCAGTTCTCATAACTCTAACATTTCCACGTCCAGAAACTGCATTTATTCCATATTGTCTACTATCTGAATTAGATAATGTTCCAATAAAATCTGATATCCTAATAACGCCATTTCCAGCACTACTTGTAACATCAGTTTCATCTAAATTATTTATCTCTGATGAGGATTTATCTTTGTTTGTTCGAAATCCAAATCCAAACATTACTGTTACCTCCTGTTATACGACTGATTATTTTCTATAACTATTACAAAATGGTAATCCTCAAAGGGATCACCATTCTATATTATGTATGTTATACTTGTGGTCCGTTTAATTCTGGAAACAAGCTCCTAATGTCTTCATCTGTAGCATATTCTATTTCTTGAAGTTTAGTTTTCTCTTCTGGACTTAAGAACACTCTATTGGTTGTTTCCTCTATAGCATCTGCATTATGTTTATGCTCATTGAATTTCTTCTCCAAAGCACTGTGTTTACCCTCTAGTGTAGTTACTTTAGTTGATAAAGCATCGTGAGCTGTTTTTAGAGCATTGTATTCTACTTTATGAGCCTCTAACGCCTTCTTTAACTCATTAACGCTTGCTAAAGAACCAACTACTTCTAATGTACCGTCAATCTTTATTACACATAATGTTACAGTATCATTAGTTTCGTCTACTATTGTGATTGGTTGTCCTGGATATGCTGTAGGATCAGTCTTAGCATAGTTCTCTGCCTCTGCCTTATCCCACCATATACTTGATTTATCCAATGGAAAATTGCTCTGTCTACTAATAGATAGTGGTAACTCCATAAATGGGAACACTTTGTTTATTGCTAGTTTTACTTTTGTTAATATATCTGCCATTGTATTTACCTCCTATCCTAATGTCACTGTTAATCTAGTATTTTCAACCTCAAAAGGTTTAGCTGGTGTCCATACCCAAACATTATATTCAACTGGCTTATATCCATTCACTCCAGCTACTTGAACTGTTTGTTTTTGGAATACACTTGTTATGTCAGCATTTAACGAGCTGTTATTGATAACTCTAGTGACACCTCTAGCAGATGCAATACATGCAACAACAACTTGAGCTTGTCCTTTAGGTACATCTATAACTAAATCTTTAGCAGAGTATGCTCCACTAGATGCAGTTAATGCTCTTATTTTAGCTGAATCTAGAGTATCTTTCTCTCTTCTTGATCCATAGAAGTATTTTCTATGAGATGTATAAGCCGATGTTGTTTGTGATTTCTCTCCAGCTTCTATTTTGATATGAGGGTTAGATTCTCCACCTAAGTTATCCTTAGCAATAGGTCCAGCTCCATGAGTAGCGGTAGCCTTGTATGCTAGTGAGGATACTACATTTTCGGCAGTATCACCAACATCTCCTATTATCCATCCTTTAGTGGTATTATTATCTGTACCAGATGCTGCGTCTACTATTTTACCATTATACTTAGTAGGAGTAGCAACTCTGTCTACTCTCCAAGCTGTAGCAGTTATCCCAGTGGCTGGTCCAAACGTATAAGAACCTGCTGATAGCACTGCTGTTCCAAATTGTGCGTTAGCTACTTTAGTTCCAGCTTCTACATTTCCTGCTCCAGTTAATGTAAACTTACTTACAGCTGGTTGAGCAGTTATAGTTGGTTGAACTTTCTTAGTGAATATCTCATCCATTACTGCTTTAAATGATTTACCTTTTGTTGCTAATGTTTTAGTTTCAGTAGCACCTTTAGTAACGTTTCCTACTTGTGTGTAGTTACCAGCTAATTTTATATCAGTTCTCATGATAACATTTTCAGCATCCACTTGTCCGTCTAATGCTTCCCAAGTAACACCATCTTTATTCAACATATAAGCCGATTTACCATACACTACACCTTCAACAGTTGTAGTTATAACAAATATATCTCCAGCTGCTTTTCCAGCATCCTTTCCAGTTGTTTTGAAGTAGTTATCTATTACAGTACTATCAGGAGTATCAAAATCTCCTTTCTCTGCTTTATGAACCTGTGTAGTAGCTATTCTAGTAGTACCAATAAGCTCCCATTTGTTTTCTATCCAAACAAACTCATCTTTTGCATTCTCAGCATTTGGTCCTTTTGCAGGAACTAAGTATATCACATTAGTTTCTTGCTCAGATTCAGGTAGACTGTCAACCACTTTCATACTAATTGAGTGTAGAGCAGATATTAAACTGTCCGTTTCAGTTTTAGTATACACATCAGTTTTCTTATAGTAGTTCACTAAGTCATTTACAGCGTTTGTTATGAATTTAGACTTACTATTATCATATGTACTTAAATCCGTACTAAACTCTGCTGTATTCATCTTTTTTGCTAATTCTTCCGATACCCTTTTAATCAAAAGTTCTATTACTTGATCAAAATCATTCATTGTACATTTCCTCCTGTTAAATTAATCATCACTATTATCATCTTAAGATATAGTCTCGCTTGTACCAACATGGTATTTAGCACATATTTCATTAACTTTATTCAATGTCATACTTTGCAACTTAATTTCATGATTATCAGCCTTAGATTTCGCATCATTCCATTTAGTCTTTTCAGCATCAGTCACAAATCTATGAGTAGTGTCCTCTGTGATTATTGTGGCTGGGTGATTTTCTGGGTGAACGTAGTTGTTAGCATTGTTCGCTATTCCGTCTAACTTAGTTTTATCATCTTTAGACATTAACCCCTCTTTTTGAGTTGTAACTAGGTCCTTTGGAGCAAATATCTCCATTAGTAGCTTTTTAAATAAATCAAGTTTCTCGATTCTAACTACAGCTTTTAAGTTTGCTATTCTTGACCATAACATATGTGTTTCCTCCTTTACAATGTTTGATTTTTTAGCTCTGGAAATAAGAAGTATATATCCTCATCCGTTGCATAGACGATTTCTTGTGGTGATATCGTCACGCATACTTCAGGATATGGTTCTTCATCTCCATCAAAATTAGCAGTTATAGTGTAAAAACCACTATCAACTTTCGCTTGCAACAACATAAACACGTTTAAGGGATTTGTTTTACTGATAGACACATCATATAATAACTCGAATGCCCTCTGCTCATATTTAACAATTGGTAGAGGTTCGCCATCCTTCAATGGTCTATTTAGACTTATGTCCAATCTAATAGTATTTCCTAATTGAATATCTGCACTAGATGATGTAAACCCAACTATTCTAGCAAATGTTTCAACCAATGTAGTACGTAATACTCTAGTAATACCAGCATATTTTACTACAATATTCATAATACCAGTTCTACCACTACCATCACCAGTAAGCTTAATCTCAGCACTATTGTGGTTAATAATATTTTGTGAAATAACTTTAATCCCAGAAGTAGTATAAACCTCTAATAACGCAGGATCAATTGATCTATCCATCACTATAGTAACAGTTACAACTTCATCAATTCTGATCTTATTTTTATCTATATCAGCAGATACAAAATATGCTGTTGTGTCTGGTATTGGTATCTGAATTATATCATCAAAATTAGCTTTATCACAGATACTGCAATCTTGAGTACAATATTGAGTTTGTCCAATAGAACATTTCGGAATAACGGTATATGCTTTCCTAAATACCATCTTATATCACCACCTTTTATTTAAAATCGACATATTATTGTTTTAGTCGCAAAGACGGTACAAAATGGTAGGGTCTAAGCCCTACCATTTGTTATTATTGCTCAACTGCAGGTTTTTCTTCAAACCCTAATGTAGCTTCTGTAGTCTCTCCTACTTCTAATGTATTTTTCTTTAGCTTAATAGTTTTCAATTCTACTTCAGCTTCAGGAGCTTCTGGAGTAGGGTTAATGATAACATCCATTATTCTATTGATGTTGTTGTGTGTTGTAATGATACTGTATGTTCCAGGAACAGCTCCATCTTTAGCTTTAGCAGTAACCTTAACAACTTCTCCTTCATCTCCAGCACCTGCTACAACTGATACCAAGTCTAGCTGACTTCCTAACATAACTTTAATATCACTTGCTTTTACAGGTTTATCAAATGTTACAGTCATCATAAACTGTTCTCCAGCCAATCCCTCAACTTTATCAATTTCAGATTTAATTGGCTCTGGTGAGTCTATTGGAATATACATTTTTGCGTTAGCCGCAGTTAATCTCATATTGCATCTCTCACAATCTTGAGTGTATTGTGGAGAGTTTCCATAAGAACACCCAGGTACTTGTGAGTATACTAATTTCCATTTCATATTTTGTTTCCTCCTTATTTTAATTAACGTTACTTAATAGGGACAACTCCCTTTATAGACAGACTATTGTTTAATTGTTGATCACCAGTAGTCTAGTAGGTAGTTTATTAACCTTAGTATTACCAAATGCTTCATACACGTCTCTAATGGTATTGCAACTAGCAAATGTTCCTGGTTTAATCTCAGTTAGAGCTGTATTATACCAAGCACGTCTGATCGACTCTATACCACTTATATATTGTAACATTCCAACATCTATATCGTTTAGAGCTGTATTATCAGCAAATGTCTCTATTATACCAACTATTTTGTTTACACCATCCACTGTTCCACCTTTGTAATCAATAAACAGATTACGTGGGTAAGAAGTAATGTATTTCATTCCTTTGAATATACCATTTAGTGTATAGAACTCACCATCTTTAACATAGAACTGTCCACCAAGTCTAATATTAAATACTTTAGCATCTCCAAAATACTGTCCAAATGAGAATCTAGAGTTCCAATCTACATAGTTGTCTCTATGAGTACTTAGATGAGAGTTTACTCCATTTACTACGAAATCTCCAGACTTCTTAACTGGCATTAACAATGGAACACTGCATATAGATACTTTAGTTGTTCCTGCTGGTATAGTAATATCAATAGACTGTAGCTGGTCTATAGTTTCCGTGTAGTATGTATTACTACTAGATCCTACTGTAACTTCAGCATATCTTACGTTATCAAGATGTACTGCTCCAACATATTTTAGGTTAATCACAGACTCTTGAGTAGATGTTATATCTAAATCGAATACGTTAAGAGTGTCAAGTTCACTGCTACGATAATCGGTATCAGGGGCATGATCTGGCACAAGGAACACTTCATCTAAATGCTGAACTGTTTTGTCTGTAAAGCAGTTATAAAACATTTCAGAGTACGCCAAAGTACCATTATTGATATCGATAGCGTTCTTAGGTATATCACTGATACCACAGTTGTAGAACATCCTATTAGCAATTATGTTTCTGTCAACTGTACGTATGTTTAACTTTAGGTTTCCTTTTTCTGTACCACTTACAACTGTATCCATAAACATCTCAGTACAATCTACTTTGCTTATTCCAATTTTTCTGAACATACTTAGATTATTAACTATACGAATAACTTGTTGATATGATAATCCTGTATTCTTAAATGCTCTACTTATGTCTACGCCAGCAGTCGTGTAAGCAGGTATGATGTCAGTCATAATTGTTTTAGTATCACTTTCTCCCTCTATAATCTTCAATTTAGGAGTGTCTCTGAATACTCCATAGTAATATGAACACCTGTTAAAGTTGTCAAATATGTTGGCATACGTAGTTGTGAGGTTGGAACACATAGCATACATTTCTTGTACATTACCTAGTTTAGTAGGGTTTACTCTTGGTGTTGTTATAATTCCACTGTTATAAAATGTTCTTGACGCAACTGCAATAGTGTTTATATTCACAAATGGTTCGTAGTCTTTATTTGGCTTAAATGACGTACATCCTGAATACATTCTAGAAACCCTATCAATCTTCATATGATCGAAATTTGGTTTATATCCATCTTTAATAGCATATACCGTGTTTGATTCAAATACTTCATCCATTTCTGTAGCATTAACAAGATGTCTGAAAGCATCTGTTTTAACATACTGTATCTTAGTTTCTGCAAAAGCTCTATATAAATTAACTAAATGTTTATTATACATATAGAAGTCATCATCATCTATAGTACAATTAGACATTTTACCATATATAGTATCTTTAAATGCTATATGTCTATCAGTTTTCATTTTACCGAATACCCCATATAAACGATTAACTTTAATAACAGTACCACTAACTGTTCTTATTTCTGTTGCAAACGGAGCTTTAATGCCAATTGTATGATTTCCAGCTGGTAAGTGATATTGTGTTAACCGTTTAAGTTCATCTTGAGCGTTTATATTGTCTTTGATCGATATGGTTTTATTTCCGTATTTAACTTCTACTATAAAATCTCTCCATGGTAGAGTGTTCTCCAATGCATGCACGTATAAGTCCTCATCTTTGTCCAATGTTACGTCCATATAGAAAAACTTAAATTCCTGTCTGTACATAGATTGTATATCAGATGGATCTGTCCTTATTCCTTCAAATAACTCCCTTTCTGACAACTCTCCACTAACACCTTTTAGCATTCCAAATGTTTCTATCACACCTGTACTACTTGTGACAACTTTAGGACAGTTTTTAACATTACATCCAGAAAACATATGTCTAGCATCAACACGGATAGTTTTATCTGTTATGGTTCCTTGATGTATAGTAGTTATACCTGTATCTCTGAACATATCTCTGGTGTTATTTAGTGTATCCTTTGTGCTATTCAGTAAATTCACAGGATAGTATGTTAGAGATTTACGCCCCCTAAACGCACCAAATGCACCACTTAATGATGTTAACTCATCCATAAACCCACTTGGTATTATCCAAGTGCTATCATCCTCTGCAGAATTAATGTTAAGAGCGACACCGAATGTACCATCAATAGATTTCAAACTAGCTCCAATGTTGTTTAACATCTCTGTACCTAATCCAGTTATCTTAACACCACTAAAAGCGTAGTTTAAAGTAGTTATCTTCGTATTAGTTATAAACATATCATCGTAACTACTATTCAACACAAATTCCCTAGTATCACGTAACATGTAACTACCATCTACTAAGTTCACCAACGGATTTAATAATGTAACTGGTATGCTCTTACACCTACTATTCTCTAGCATAGATATAATATTGAGAATTCCAGAATGTTGTTGTTTAAAAAACCCGTCTTCTATTGAACTAACATTACTATTGAACCCAATTCTTCTAAATGATGTTAATTTAGTTAGCTTGTCAATTAGTCCAGATTTTAATGTAATTTTAACTGGTATATTAGTATTACTTTTACTATCAGATAACAGTCCATCTATTCTAACGAGATTAGGCATACAGTCAAGTATTCCAACAGGTAAATCCCTTAACATTCTAAATCCCCTAAACATATTGTCATAGTAGGTTATATAATTAACACCTTGTAGTCTATTAAATAGATCAACACTTACAGACTCAACATTCGATCCAAACATAGCTACAAGAGTTTTATCTCTAACTTCCGTAATATTACCGAATTTAAATCCAGTAGGTAACTCGGTTGTCTCAACATAACTTCCTCGTGTTTCTATGTACGCAGTTACATCCTGCATCATTACTTTGAACACATAGTTACCAGCTTTTACATATGTATGAGTTATATGGTTAGCTGTTATAACCTCTCCAGGACGTATCACAACAGGACGAGAGTTATCTCCCCATATAATACTAGCAACTTTATTTAAAGTTTTACCTACTAAATCTGGTATTTGTAAACTTGTAACCTTAACAGTCTGGTTATTTTGACGTGTTCTAATATGTTGAATCCATCCTATTCTTTCATCAAATGGAATAACTCTACTACGATGATCAAACTCGCTATCATAGTTTATATCTCCGAATATATCTGCGTCGTCTCCTACCGAAGTTAACACGTTATTAAGACTATAATCAATACTAAACATACCTGGGCATCTACTATCTATGAACTTATTCTCTAAGAATAATGCAGGACAATCAGCAAACATGTAATCTATCATTATATCTTTGTCATTTCTAGTTGTATAGATGTAATTCTCTGGAACACTTTCAATAGCAGTCATCTCAAACATATGTTGGTAACTAATAATTTTGTTCATATGATTTATCTTAGGTAGTGTAGCAAGTTTTAAACATCTACTAAAGTGGTAATCCACTACTTCTAGGTCACATCCACTATACATATCAATATCAATGTTTACCATGTTGTCGCAATTAGAGTACACTCCAACTGTTCCAGTTGAATTTAATTTCGAACCATATGCTTTAAACACACCTAATTCTACAGTCTGAGTTCTATTACCTTTACATAATTCAGTTATTCTAACACTGTTGTCTGGAATAGCAATCAAACTCACGTTATCGAATATGCCTTTGGGGATTTCAAAATTAGTGTTTGTAAAGCCATGTGACATATCAGTTATTATATGTGATCCAAATTTATAGTTGCTTGGTATCACAACTCCTTTAGTGTTCTCAAATAGACTACTACAGTATTTGATACCTCTCATAACGTAAGGCAGTAACATCTGTATATTGACGTTACTGAATGTGAAATCTTTATACAACCCACTTATATCAACTAAATAATTATTTCTAATAAAACTATTATCCGAATGACTACTAGCAGGTGATATGTTTGTGATATACTCCATATAGTCATACAGTCCTGGTACCATATCACCATTCTCGACAGTTTCTGTTTTATACACGAATGGAATGTACTTAGTCATATCAGATGTTAAAAATCTCCTATCTATCATCAAAACTTGTCCACCTATTGACTGGCTAGCAAATTTCAATGACCCACTAGTTGAAACACTAGATACCACTCTACTATTGATATAATAGCTATGTTGTAATCCAGTTACATTTCCACTATCTATCTCCATATGAAGATGGTCATTGTCATTATGAATACCAGCACCCTCATGAACTATACCACTAGATCCATAAATGTCTATATTCTTAAATATCGCGTGATCAATGCCATCACCAAATCCGTAGAAGTACCAAGTCTTACACCCAGAAAACATACCAGTTATATCAACTTTAGCATTGATGTCATCCATGATAGGATTTCTAACTGATACGATACCACTATTTCTAAACATATTTCTACAATTTATGCTTAGTCCACTCTTAGCTGTTATTATATAGTCATCCACTTTGAATAATTTCGGACAATCAGAGAATGATTCTTCGTAATCAACTAAGTTATAGTTATACCAGAATAATGTTCCAGGGAAATATTCAAAATCTGGTAATCCACTAAACATACCTCTGATGCTGGTATTAGTTAAATGTATTAGTAGTTTGTCTCCGATCCTTCTTAATCTAGGGCACATATCCTTCATCTTGTAATTCCATTCGCAAGGTGGAATACTTCCAAACAGCTCTTTGATATTATCTTTCTGATCTATCCAAACTGGTTTATCCGAGTAAACTCTCACATAGACATCTCCGCTAACATTAATAGTATCACTAAACCCGTTTATAATGTACTTATGAGCTCCTGAGATCGATTTTGAGAGTATCTCTACCTCTATAGGGAATGTTGGTTCGTCTGATAGCTTGATTATCCTTAAATTCGATCTGACGCCTTCTAGGTAGAACTCCAGATAATCGTTAAATGGACGTCCCTTTTGTATATTTAACGACTTATTAGATACCACCTGAGCACAATGAATAACGTAATCATCTATACTGTTATTTACTATATCTCCTGTAACTACAATTGGGCTCGTACTGTAATGTGATATTATTTCAGGGTTTCTATTGTCTAATTTCAAGTTGTTTGGAATATGATGCGGTGTTAATACTTTCATTTCTGAACTATATATATTATCTAGAGCTCTTATATTAACCATACCATCTAGTATTCCAGGCTGAATACCATACATTCCTTTAAGCTTGTATTTATCCATATTAAAAAACTTACTACTAGTCACATCATCGTGATATTTAAATATATCTTTATGCATTATTGGGATATATTCATTGAAGTATGGATTACTGTGTATATGATTATGATCACATACAGCGAATACATTTCTATCTATTTCACGTAGTTTATAATGAGATAAATTAGTTAAATCTGGTTTACTATTATATGGATACTCACCTGATAATCTAACAACATCAAATCCATCTCCAGTTAGCTTAACACTTTTGTTATGATTAACCACAATTCTATGATGTCCGTATTCATAGAATCGATACGACCATGGTAAATTCACATATTCCCAGTGTCCATCTATTTCAACACGACACTTTTTAGACTCGGGTGATGGTGAATCAGACACTTCTTCGACTATTGTAACTGTAGGCATGCTCTGATCTACACATATATCAAATATCATGTCAGTGGACTGATTATAATCATCAGTGGTTATGTTACTAGGCCTATTTCCGAATATAACGCTTTTTGGTAAGCTTTGAGAATTACGTATCCACCCACTATAATTCTCATGCACTGATTTAACTTTACTATCATGGGAGAATAACCTGTACACTTTTACATCATTTCTAGTATCAAACATACCACTGATATCCACAGATTCTACATCACTGTGGATAATACGATCGATCGGAATGTCTCCATATGTAATATATGCACCAGATAGCAAATATGACCAATTGGATATTTTTTTACTATGTGTGAATAGCTGATCTAATACTCTCGTGTTTATTTTAGAGTATGAAAGCATTGACTCAACTGAAGCTAAATCTGGTATATCTTTCAGTAAATCCACATCTATCCAACTTATACCCATTCCTGAAAAACTATTCTTAAGACTTATGATACCACCACAATCAGTGAATACTTTAGGAATGTGAACACTTTGATTACGGACTTTATCCTCATCAAACTCACTACTGAACTCATCACTCGTTATCAAACTATTAAACATATCCTCTATAGTAAATCTAGGGGTCTGTGATTTAAACACAGACTTAAACATATCCTCATGTAATCGATCAATAAATGAGCTATTGAGAAAGCCCGTTACAGTATCAGATATCTTATCAGATATTTTACCTAATGGCTGAAATGCTCCTACTTCGATTACAGTATACCTTTTACTACGACTATCTCCGATAGCAGAGAATACCCCATTCATATTTAGGCTGCGATCAGGTACGTTTATTGCAAAGTTACCACCAAATGTATCACGTTTAATGATTTTGAGCGGACAGTTACTGTAAGCATTAGATATATCTTGTAACCATGCATATTTTTTGAAATCCAGTATAATTTCAGTCATTTTAGTATAACAGAATATAGATGAAATTGATTCCAAATGTTCGCTGTCAGAAAACATATCAGGATTATGACTATTTATTTTGGTTTCCATGAAAGCATCATTAGCATATTGTAATTTTGGTGCACTTAATAGAAACTTGTCAGCTGACGATATTCTGCTCCTGTGGAAAATACCTGATATCGACACCACACTTGAAGAGCGTTCAAGGTCTAAGGTGTTTTCTAAAGATGTTCTAAGGAACATTTCAGAAATATCCGTTATGACATTATTCTCTCTACCAAGCAATAGTGGATCAACTTTGGACAGGTTGGACACGAATGAGAAAGTTCCTATATACTCTGTGCATATATCCAATATGTTGCTTTTGAAAAATCCTTCAGGTATCTCCCTAATTCCCCAATATCTAAACGTGTTACGCATTCTGTATGTTCTAACCCAGTTATCACACAGGTCGGCTCCCACTCTAGTTATGTTACGGTTGTGGTCTTCTAATTGCTCTCTAAAAGGATGTGATTCCTTTTCTTTTCGTCCGTAAGTCAGCAGATAATCATTACCAACATAGCAGTCTTCAGGAAAAGATCCATATAATGCAGTTACTGTACATCCAATTGGTAGCAATGGTTCAACAGATGTTATGCTGATAGTGAATCTTTGTCCTATAGAACCTTTATACTTGTGCTCTATTATATCAGGACTATCAGTGTTATATAGCCCACTATTAACGAAACGATTGACTATGTAACTTATATTTCCATCTCCCCAATCAACTTTAACATCGGTCTTTTTACTATCCCAATCGTTGCAATCACGTACTAATGGGTTTACAAGTCTTACAATATTTCCATTACCATATAACTCGATATCAACTTTTAGTGTTGCACCAGCAAATACCTTTCCATACACTATTTTATCACCAAAAAAAGCACGAGTTATTCTTGCACCACTTGGAATAGTTTTATCCCAATAATTATCAGACTCGAATACACGTGGGCGATTATTAAAAGATCTCAGTGATATTTGATTAGATACCACACTATAACCAAGATTTCCATCCCCTAACGAATATCGATATCCTTGATGAGGTAACAGAGGATCACCGTACAATGTTATTTGGTATTTTTTTACATAACTAGATTGAGTGCCCTCAAGTTTGAATGTGTGTTCGTGTTTGAAACTACTCATAGTGTTGGTTACAGTTGTGGTATCATCGGAACCTTCCCAATCAACAGCATACACTCTAGCGTTTGAAGTTATACCTATATCTGTTGACAGATTTAATGTAACTGGTGTACATACCCACTGTCCTTGACTTCCTGTATGTGGAAATGTTATAGTTATTTCTATAACCTGTTTCATAAGAGATCCTAATTTAATAGGACCCCCATGATATAACCAAGGAAATACTTTATCATTACGCTTTATGCTCATATTTGTATATACCTCCTATTTTACAATAAAATTATCGTTACTCATTTGTAACGTACATATTCCATTATCAGTAACTTTATCTTCGTGCTCATTTACTTCAACTTCATATGAGTTATCACTGTTAATATAGTTACTGTTATAATCTATATAAGTTATACCACTATTAACCAATGTATTATAAACCACACTGACAGATGTCATCTTATACCCTATATTGATATCTCCCCTAAGTTCATCTGTTTTGACGAACTCAGTAAACTCTTGTGGAATAGTGCCTATACTACCGTCTGGTTTAACATATATGTTATTTAATCCAGATACTTCTTTTCTATATCCGTCGATATCAGATACCTTTCCTCTAACTCCCAACCAATATCTAGTTAGTATTTTCTGTCCTAGTAATATGTAATTAGACTTCTTGTTTACTGGTATAGGTCTTACCTCAGATGGTTCGTTTGGTAAAAACAATGCTCTAATGTTTATATCTTCAAGTGCTTTATCGTTATAGTTACCATAGTTATAATACTTCTGTATCCTACCACTATCAATGGTAAGATCATACTCTCTAACTATATCTTTTAGTGCACTTGGAAACATATGAACTACGATATCGTCAAATAGCTCTTTATTACCAACATAGTTGTACATATTATCGCAATTTATATACATACTAGATAGTATATCAACATCATCAGTGCATTCATAACCATATTTATCAAACACAACTGTATGGTGTTCTGATAGTCTACCAAATGCATCAGCTGGATACATTGTATCACCAAATATGTATTGGTTTACGTATGATATATGATTATCGCTAAGAAATACTTTACATATTCCCTGTAGTGGACTATTTAGTCTATTTATCAATAAGCTTGTATTTAGTCCATTGTAAATACTATCCTTATTCTTTAAACTAGACGGATCTGCTATACTTAATTGAAGTGTAGACCCATAGCCAACTTCAACACTATCTGGAATAACCTTAATTTCAGATATCTCTGGTTGCCCAGTAACCGTATCGTTTAATATAAGTTTAAGCTGTGCTGGTTTATTTATTTCTGCTTCCAATGGTGGTATAATGTGTGTTAGACTTGTTTCTCCGTTTACCTGATAAACATCTGTATCACTTGGAGATGAATTATTAGTTACAGTGAAATCTAAATCTCCATATCCGAATATATTAACTCCATCTAAACGTCTATACAGATCTCCAGAAAAACATTCATTCGAAAGACACCCATTCACGAATTGATACCCTTTAAATAATGAGTTCGGATTTATACTACCTACTTCATCTAAAATTAACTCTTTCTTATATACAGGACTTCTGAATATTCTACCACTTTGCCGACTGGTTTGATCCTTATTAACATAGTTATAATTAACAAATACAACTTTTATATCATCTACTACTTTATTAAAGCTATTCCTAATCCATGCGATATCCCTGTAGTTGTCGTGTTCTGGTTGAGGTGGAATATACTCTCCTATTCTACCAGACACAGTATTATTATCTATATTATGTTCCTTTGATTGTATAATACTGTGATCGTCTATTAGTTTAAAGCACTGCTCTGGATCAATAACTAGAAGATCGCTATCATCTTCTTTTATTATTCTATAGTCAGCCATATACAACTTATGATTAATAAATAGCAGAGGATACATCTGTAACTTGTTCCATACTTTTATAAGTAGTTTCGGCTTAAAGAAACCATATCCAGTTCTGATATCAACATCATTAAACTTATTGATTGGGATTACAGTACGAAATACATTCTGAATAACTTTGAGCACATCCAAATCATATTTATACCCATAATTTATAATCCAGTCCAAATCAATACCTTCTTGTTGAGTCATCTTGATGTATAACTCGTTTGTATATTTCTTGTGTCTCTTTAACTGTATAGCACTGTACATGTTTTTAGTAGTAGCTTTATAGTATAAACTATCTGGTACAGGATATCTATCAGGATCAAATGGTTTAACAAATACAATAATCTTACTTATATTATCATTCTTCTCCATTCTAATAGTATGTTTATCTATTTTTTCAATAACAACATCTTTCTCCCTACTATAAGTGTTGTCAATTCTATATGATCCATCTTTGTACATAATTAGGAATGTGTTGCTGAATATCACATGTTTGTTATGAACAAACACACGATTGATATCTTCTATGTTCCACCATTTTGGACGTATCCATGTATCTGTACCAAAACTAGCTAATCCAGGACAATGTGTTTCTACTCTAGGATCTACTGAAGACGAATAATCGAATTCTACCCAATAACTATTAATAGCTACGCCAACCCTATTAACATCATCAGCAACATTCACTATTTTATTATCCTCACTAATAGCAAATTTATACCATTCATCTCCGTCTGGAATATTCCACTTATCTTCATTACCTTTTATATTATCAATAATAAAAGCATTTTCATACACCCAAATAACATCCATTTGAGGTTTTTGTCCACTTGGGGTATCAAATATGTTTCCTGCTTTCTTACTATCATAAAAACAGTATAGCAATCTATTATGGTTGTATTTAATGCTTTTTATAACTAAATCCTTTAAATCAAATATCTTATTATTGATTATAACTACATTGGCTCTATCTATATCGTACTGGTTTCTAGGATAAGTAGGCCCAGTGATCGGTATTTTAGACATACTCCATACATCTGGGAGAATAACAAACTTATCACAAGTCTTTTTAATATTATCATACATATCTAACGCTTTTAAGTCATCTATAATATCACTATGTAGTTCTTTCTCCATATTATATACATCAAAAATTTCTCCACACCATTGATTTAGATCTATTTTCTCCATTAATGGTGTAGGATGATAGTTAGAATATGCATAGTGTAGTACAGCATCCCATATCTCTTGCTTATATCGCATCAATGTATTACCAATTATCATTATAGTCTTACCTCCTTTATATATTACAACATAGTATTGTCAAATGGTAAACAAAAAAATGAGAGTCCGAAGACTCTCTATTTATTATGACAGGTACTCTGGTATTTCTTCTGAAACAGTCGTCATATCCTCATTTTTAGCGACATAAACTTTCTGCATATCGTGTATGTCGCATACTTTGAACCTAACATCATGTTCATCTGATTCACGTAGCATATTGAATGTTTCCAGTCCACTGATGAACACATCTCTTATGAACGTAGACAGCATCCACCAATTAAACGGATCATCCTCATTATCTTTGATCACATTGAACTGATTTACTAGATCTCTGTCTATAAACATATGAAATATAATATACTTATCATTATCGGCTCCAAGTAAATCTTCATCACCATGAATGATATCAAAGCACTGATGCATATGTACTGCAACTATGTTAGCTACATGTTTGATAGTATCATCGTCGCACTTGTATTTGTATTCTTTATTGTGCTGTTGTTGATAGTCTGATAGTGTTTCTTTTATCTTATCAACCCATCTTTGTGATGCACTTTCCAACACTTGATCTGGTATTTTATTTGATAAGTAATAGTCAAACATATAGTAACCACCTATCCCAAATTTAGATGTTCCAGAGTTCTTGTGTGCAAATTCTGTAGTGTCAGCATAGTCAGCGTCGACTATATGTTTAGTCATACTTACTGCACTATCAATGTCAGTGGATGCAAATACCTTTTTATCCATTCCAATGAATTTATACATGATATTTATTTTACTCATTTATATCCTCCCTTTGTTTTATGATAAGTATTTTGGTAATTCTTCCTCGGATTCATCTACATATGTACATGACACATCAGACTCTAGTACAACTACCTCGAATCCTGTTTCAATTGTATCTATCCCATCTGTCATGTCGTAGTTTTTCAATGCATCAATGAGCATATCCTCTATGAATGCAGATAGTAACCAATATTTAAATGGGTCATCATCGGCTTCAATCAAACCTTTGATTTCATTCAATTGATTAATTAGATCTTTATCTATAAAGATATGGAGTAATATATATCTATCACCATCATACGTGATTAAGTCTTCATCCTCAGCGATTATACTAGCACATTGATCCATATGTACTGTTAATATATTAGCAATGTGCTTAATAGTATCATCAGATGGATAATCGTATATCAGTTCACCTTTCTCACGGTAATCATCTAACACTTCTTTAAGTGTGGTGCACCATCCATCTGATATGGAATCCAGTATTGGATCATCTAATTTATTTGATAAATAATGGTCATACATAAAGTAACCAGCCATTCCGAACTCAGATGATTCGGAATCCTCTTCAGCGTATTCCTTGAATTTATCACGATCATCATTAACGATACGTTCTACGATGTCTGCCATAACGTCAGCATCATTGTATTGATGTATGTTTTTGTCTACTCCTACAAATTTAAATAATATGTTTAACTTACTCATCTGCGTTTCCTCCAATTTGTCTTAAATTAATTATAGTAAAATCTATGTCTGAAGATGACATACCATATTTGTCTGTCATTGTATTATTATAATCATCGATATCGGTAAATATCAATGATATATGTCTGCTACCTCTAAATAAAGCTAGATATTTTAACTTATCTATTACTGCATTTGTTACAACAATAGCATTCACATGTAAGTCATATTGATCGATAACTGACTCAACTTTACTTGTAACATGCTTTAACATAGTGTCATTTACCATGTTTAGAATATTTAAATCGTCATCTGATATAAATTTGTACCACTCTGGTATACTAAGCTTTTTCCTCAAAGCCATTCTATATTCATGAGTGTGATAACATTTATAGACACCCTCAACCAGATCCTTTATATTAGAACTAGTGATAATTGCCTTATTTAATAACTCTGGTGCTTTTTCTCCATACGTATCAGTGGAGACCTCCTTGACTACGTGAGCTAGTATCTCCTTAAAACTTTCTACATCAGTTTTAGATAAATCTAGTATATTGTCATACGCTCCGATGATAATGTTTAATTGCTTCATATTTAATCCTCCTAAGTTTATTTTATTTTAATTTAACATACCCATTTCTGTAACTATCATAACACTATCCATCTCGCTAATGCATTGATGGTATTCCACTGGTACATATTCCTCTTTGAGATTGTCTAAACTTGACACTAAAGGAATGAATGCTGGTGCATTTGGATCATCTGTTACTATTTTTAATTTCTCCACAATTGAGTTACTTATTGGAACTACATTAAGCATAAATGTGTCATCATTGCCACTATGTATCAAATCAATTGTGTTTGATACTAACCATATGGGTATTATTGCGTCAACTGCTGTTAACACATCTATCTCATTTGGAGTAAATTCTACTTTCTTACATGCATGCAAGCTTTCTAATACGTCAAGTTTACACGTAGATATCTCTTCATCAGAGAAGTTGTTATGTAAATCATCTTCTACACTAGCAGTATCGTATATAAATACCTCAACTTTATCCTGCGGTATATCTAATACATCAGGATTAATAGAGGATAAAGCCTCTCTACAAACAGATGCAACCAATCCAGTATACTCCTCATGATCTACCTTTGCCAATTCCATTATGTCGTTATCTAATCCTATCACAATATTTAAACATCTTAATTTCGCCATTTTTCTATTTCCTCCTTAAGTCTATATATTTATTATTAATCATCTAAATCATCATCGTTTATAAATTTATCATTAGCGTCACTTGGATAATGAATTTTAATTGCTATATCCACTGTAGAATCAAATATTTTATACATTATAATTAGCATAAGTATGATACTTACAGTAGGGTAATTATGCAATAACTTAAACACAATGAATATCCATACGATGCTCATACTACTTACGACACAGCTGATCCACAAACTTAATATGTCTCTAACATTATGTCTCATCACAAACGAGTGCTCTGATTTGACACCATAATACATACCAACCAGAACTATACTAGCTCCATGGAATACATAATATAACGTATTTAGTAATGCACTACTATATGGTGACATATTGAGCCCAATTAAAGCTCCACATGTTGCACTTGTCACTAATACAACAATGCTTATTATAATTATTCTTGAATGAAGCATTTCTAATCTCCCCTTATTTACTGTTTTCTATCACTTTTATTATATCATCGAATAGATTACTTGATTCTCTTATCCGCGTTGGAGTCTTTCTAGCATAGCCATAGTTGTTACCGTTGAATACAGCTCCGCACACTCCGTCGTTTATAGTAGAAGAACCTGCTTTATTCTTTTGAACGAAACCACGTATGAGTTTCGATTTTATGGTTAACAGCCTGTATATCTTGGTAATGTCTTTTCTTAAACCATAATCAACTTTTATTTCAAAAGGTAGAACGTACCACATAGTAGCCGAACTCTTTCTTTGATATGGCTCTTTATATAATGCACCTTCTCGCCTAATCACATTCTGTTTATTATTAATTATTGCTAGTATCTCATCTTCTGGTATTTCAAATGTTATTGGATATCTCACTCTTCTTCCATACCCATCAATGACATTCAACCATGCAGTATAATTCAACACTTTTATATTATTGTAATATCTACATAGTGTTCTCTGATCCAGCGATCCCAGATGTCTTTCAGTCTCTGGCTCTACGATATCCCCATATTTACTAATATAGTTAAATCTGTACTTCTGAACTCTAGAATATGTTATTTTTGGTGAATTATCTCCTAGTTCATTGTCGTACGATTTATAAGTGCTGTTATACCTAAATTCATATCCACGACGTATTATATCACGCATCTTGTTAGTGCTAGCATACCCAGATATGAATTTCCTCAAAACGACAACCTTTCTGTTATGCAATACCTTTGTTCCAGGTTCCACGACAACTCTGTTATCTATAGTTGATATATCGGCATCCGTTAAGTCAACCTCGATTGTTACATAATAATTATTACCATTATTTCTAATAGCAATATTATCCCTGAATCTGTTACCAAGTCTTACACCTCTAAATGGTATATCATCGATGTAATCGATCACTTTAATTTTTTGCATATTTATTTCCTCCCTTAAACTATATTATTGATATTGTACTATATATAATTATCTTAAAAATAACTATACTTACAGACTAAAAAATACAGAGATAATTAAATTTCTCTGTAATCTTTTCCATATGTACCATTTTCACGGTACACATCTAAGCTATGCTGAAGGTTTTCTGAACCCCTCACCAGCTCTACTCCTCTAGGAGTTACCAATTTATAAATTGGCGTTCCATTGGCCAATTTATATTCTAGAGTGTATGCTCCTACTCTATCCCCATACACTCTTTGATTACTGTCACTGCAACCAACTATTACCATACTCATTAACAATCCTAAAACCATAACCATCTTTTTCATATTCATCTCTCCTTTAACATATATTATTTATTACTACATTATATAATATATAACTAAAATATCATCAAGGTTTTACATTAATTCGTACAAATTGGTAGGGAGATCCCCTACCATTACATAAATGAGTTATCCCATAATTTAGCTAATGCAACAGAACACCTATTTTCATATCTCATGTTCTTCAGCTTTGGTAACTCTTCATTATATCTTCTATGGTTATCTGGATTCATACAACATATCCTACTTTCAGAATCAATATATCTAGCCACATCCATTCCATACTTATGATACACTTCTATTGATAGCTCAGTATCTATATCAAATGCGTCAGACACAAATGTTAATTCCAGCACTTTATGTTCCTCATGACTAGAGTTATCTTTCATCCACTCTGTTATCTTATCTCTGTCTATATATTGCGTACTTTCACCATATAATCCTTTTAACATTGATAATTCATCCCAATACGTATTATCATATACTATGAAGTTGTTATACTGATCTAGTATAGATTGTGGTACGTTTATATTTCTGTGCTCAATAGGTGTCATACTAACTAAATGCGATAAATTCTCTTTCACTAACTTAGCATATATTTCATTTGATAATAAAACTGACTTACCGTATATAAATTTATTTTTACTGAAATAATCAGACGGCTCTTCTGATATTATATCACATAATACTAAATTACCATCGATTTCTATCAGTTTGTGTAATGGTGAGTTAGCTGGATCACCATTTACCATATTCATAATATCATCTTTTAGACTATCAGCAAACCACTTCTCCATTCTATGTTTATGCCTGTTGTATATATCTATAATATGTAAATCGTAGCATATTAATACGTTTCTAGGAAATATAAGTAATGCTTTTTTACGTTCCATATTAATATCAATCTCCTTTACCTAACTATATTCTCTTACTCCATTTCAACTTAGCTCTCTTCTTAGATTCCTCAATAGCCAGTTCTTGTCCTATTTCAGATGTTCTTCTATATCCATATATATAATACTGTTTCCAACTTTCTGGAATATCATAGTTGTATACTTCTCTGAATTGCTTATCAATTATACCTTCTCTGATCTTTTTATTCCAGTTAGCCTCCACTTTCCAAAATGAGTGATCTACTCCATATATTACATATCCGAAATCTCCTCCAGTCCTTCCTCGATTGCACCCCTACTCTCGTAGTATTTTAACTGAGTTTATTTCAACTCAGGGACTAGACTATATCTTCCAATCTATATTTCAAGATGTTTGCCCACCGTTTCCATTTAAAGTAATGTTAATACTACCTATAAAGGCTGTACTTCTATATAGTATCTCAACCATATAACCCTAGTCGTTGAACGTTCAAGTAACCATATGATTACAAGCTTCGCTGCTGATTACCTCTATTCTCGAAATTATCACACTTTGGTATCCGAGACCTAACGAGAGTTTCCCAGCAGTTAGATGGGTTTAACGAGAGCTATTTAGTTAATATAATTATCTTGTCTAATAATCTTGGTAAATAAACATCATTCCACTTCTCATCGATGAATTTCCTTGTTCGTTGTAAACTATCAATATTTGACACTATCTTTTTGTACAATCTCGGGCATTTATTCATTATCTTGCTATGAATAGCAATGTACACGTATTCATCCTTGTATCCTATTGGACGCTTCGAGTGCGTACGGTATCTCATATTGGGCAATTGCACTAGTAAGTAGTCAGATACTGGTCCCAAATCGTCTCTAACGATAGTCTTAGTCATACCTCGCACCAATTGTGGTTTAGTTCTAGGCGTTAATGCCACTGATAATTTATCAAAATTTAATCCTGTACGTTTGTTAAGCGAGTTAAATGTTGATGTAACCCACCTTAGATTGCCCAAGCACTTATTACCATACCGATCGTCGTATACACTTGTACCATGTACAGGATGATGTATGGTGTAATTACCATTTGGATTAATTCTATCTATCTGTGCACCTGGAAAATATCCAGGAACTTTTCGTAGATTTAAATATACGTCTAGCGAGTTGTCACCTAATTCATTGATTATACCACGACCACCATACGCCATCCAGTCATGTCGATCACTACGAGTGCACCTGGCTATTATACCGTATGCCGCTTTTAGAATATTTTTATCATTTTCACAACGAACAACTGTTTTGAAACATTTTCCACACGATGTTGTGTATCCACATAGTAAACTGGATTCTCTCACAATGGATGTGTTTCCACATTTACACTTTACTATCCACTGTGTCGAGTGATCTCCGTTACTCGGACGAATATAATCAGGTCCTCGTTCTATCACCTCTAATCGTCCAAATATGTGTCCTATTAAATTTTTAATTACTCTAGGTCTACCTACCTTGTTCATATTTTCCCTCCTAACGTTATAAATAACATTAGGTTTGTTATAATTATATTACATTATGCTTAACCCTCGATATTGTCTGTAAGAACTCTGAATTACTGAAACTAAACTCCAGATATATTAATACACGGATAGATTTATGGTCCCATCCACGACCAAGACTACTCATAGTAGTTATAATCCAAGTCTTTTTCTCAGCTTCAGCTTTCTGCTTATCGGTTATATCTGAGTTGTATATACCGATAGTATCTTCGTCTATACCAAATACCTTTACTAACTTATTCTTTACTATCTCACAATTCTCTATTCTTCCAGCATATATAACTATCTGTCCACCTTCGGCTATCATTGTTGAAATGATACCATCCTCTTTCTGATAGAACTGATACATAACAAAGTCTATAAACATATCTTTCTTAGCTAGTGCAGTAACATAGTGAGTTTTGAACAGTTTCTCATCATACATTGTCATTTTAGCATTCTCTGCTGGAGTTGGACTAAATCTCCAATGCACAACGTGTATGTCTTTTCTTTTATCCAATGGAACATCGTTACCTAAACTAAGAACCTGTTTGAATATAAGCTGGAATACCTTATCATCTTCTTTTAAGCTTCTAAATGGTGTTCCAGTTAAGTACAGATTGTACTTAAATGCAGTGAACGCTTGTATTCTGTATAGGTTTCCAGTCTCTCTGTCGAATTCATCATAAATTGCTATTTCAGCACCCATTTTATCAGCCAAGACACTCATAGTGTATTCAAATGAATATGATTTATATAGTTGTCTAAGCATACTGTGTGATATAAACAAGCCTTTTACTTTCTTCCAGTTTATATCATCAAACGTATTAGATTTCTCCATTATCAGTAATCCATCTTTTCCTAGGAAATCACAGAAATTCTCATATGTCTGTTTAACTAGTTTTGCACTATAGACGACAAATATAAATTTCTTTTGTGTTTTATGGATAAGATAAGCAGACATAAAGCTTTTACCACCACCAGGTGGAATACTTATAACAGCACGTTTATCATCGTTGTCTTGATCAGTCCATGCTGACATTATCTTATTTAGTATAGGTTCTTGGTGTGGTAACGGATCATATTTAGGTTTCTTGAAGCTAACTAATTCATTGGAACCAGTCTCTACTTGGTTAAACACTATTCGTTTACCCATTATAAAATCCAATAAATCCTTCTTTATCTTAGGAATAACGATGTAATTTATGTTATCTGCTTTATACTCAAAAAAAGCAGCAGGAACTTCCTCCTGTTTGAAATTCACTGTTGATAGTTTGGATCTAAGGTTTATATAACTGGATGTCGTAAATTCCGATCTATCTATCCAGTAGCCTGTACTGGTTTCGATGTTGTTTGTTCTGAACATTATTACGTGATCCTCCTTTTTATATTTAATATTAATTCACATATTATTGTCAAGAATATTAAACATAAAAAAGACGTTATAAATGGGTGTTGGAATTAACCAACACCCTTATGATATTAATATATACCTAATTTGTATAATATAACAGATATGATAATTGATATTGCTAACCAGAATATTATTAATAATGGAGTAGCAGATGCTTTCTCATTCTCAATATCGTATCCAAGCTTATCTGTCTGACTTCCTATTATGTACAATGGTAGTTTAACGTAGACATCATATCCAATTATAAATATTATAATATGTACACAAATTAGGTTGTCGCCAACTATTGAGAGTGTTCCAAATAGTGAAATCACAATAAGTCTCATTAACATTATAATACCATTAGAACTCACATTACTCACCATCCCTTGTGAACATCATATCCGACAATGTTAATCCATCATCTTTCACGTTTATAGGATCACTGTTACTATTGATTATATTCGCACTGTTTAGTATAGCATTGAACTCAGCGAATATATTCTTCTTCAAAATCTTTCTATCAGTAAGATTATTGTACAATATATCATACTCACTTGGAGCACAGTTCTGGTGTATTGTGTTAAATATATTATTAATGTATCCATGTGGTAATGTTGTACTGATATTAGTACTTCTATCAGCTTTTGTTAATATACTATCGGCTGAAATCATCATTATATCTTTAGTATCTTCTGTTACTCTCCTACTAGGGTTTTCCGCATCTCTCACTAAAGCATGTATTATTGCTTCATAGTAAACAAAGTGATCCATTTTAACTTTGCTCTTTTGGTATAGATACATCAGCTTTGCTTGCTCGCTTAAACTTTTACCTTTAAGTTCATCGTGGTCAAAATCAGCTTTACCTGTATCTTTATCTTTAGTACTATGTTTAGATACTGCCACTTTAAGAGACTCTGCTTGCATCAATACAGAGTTATTTGGTACTGTGTATGATATAAGTCCTGGACTTATTTCTGTTAACACTTGTGCTGTCACAAACTCTTTTCCATCTATGAATAGTTTCTCCTTAGTGAAAGTCTTTTTACCTTTCTTATCTTCTGTTACTGAATGAGGAACAAATGTGTAGCTGTACTTTGGATTTACTCTAACTTTATTCCATCCAACTAATTCGAACAGATCAGTATTTTTTAATATCCATTCCATTGTAGTCTTCTGTCCACCATACTCAACTACCATATCAGTATATACCCAACCACAATGATGTTTAACAGATATAACTAACTGCATTTTCTTATTAAACGCTTGTAGTATATACAGACTTAGGTTACCTTTGTATAGTGGAGTATCAGCTACCATTTTCCAGTTGTATCCGTAACATTCTTTGCATATAGTTGTGCTACGACATAGGATAAATGTTCTAATATAGATAGTCTGTCCTATTAAATCAACTCTATCCTCGTCTATTGTGCCAAGACGCTCGTTAGTCTCAATATCATAGAAATACTTATATTTAAAGAACGATAAGTCATTTTTACTCTCTATTTTAACTTCCATATAGTCAGTACTTCCACAATCATCAACCATTTCTCTAGTATCAGCTGCATTTAGCTTAGAATCCTGTAGAGATGTACTAAATCTTTTAGATTGCACTCCAGTTATTTTGATTTCTGTTTTACCACTAACTATATCCATTCTGGAAATGTTGTCTAGAACTATCATAACCCAAACAGTTGATATACCATTTACTATACTAACTCCAAGTGGAGCAAGGCACTGGTTTGATTTCAGTGGGTCTGGTGCTAAGTCATAACTGAAGAACATTAGTAACTGCTCTGGTTTAACTTTAGTTCCATATTTCAGGAAATCACTCAATGGTTGCAGATTTATAGTACCATCTTTAAATTTATCTATAACCGAGTTAACTTTATTACGTATAGTCCATGGATCATCTGTTGGTAGGAATACAGGTTCTTCAAATAGCTTTCTAAACTCAGGATTCCTTTGATACTCTTGCACATAATTGTATATACTGTGATCTATGGTTACAATGTCATTACATATAAAAGATATCATACTGAATGATGATTTAATATCTGCTAGTATATGAGATAGCAGTATGTCTGATATTGGAAAATTAACTCCCAGTAATACTTTCATAATCTTATTCATGTAAACAGTTACATCTTTCTTAAAAATTCTCCCGTTGAATATGAATTCCTTCCGAACATCACGTGGTATCCGATAATGATCTAGTAGTGTAAATATCTGGGCATTGACATAACACCTAGGTATTGTGCTCTCAAAGTATAAATCTGTGTCTAATTTAATCATCGCATGTGTTTTATCTAGAGGATTTCTCCTGATGTGATGTATCATTCTATCGATGTGTTCTTTGTTAAATCTTGAATAAAACTTCATACAAATTGCCTCCTTAAAGTTGTTTGTTACTACATATTATATATAATCTTCTCTATATTTGAGATAATCATCCCATATAAAACAGTTTATACTTGATAGCATGGATATGTCATCCCAAGTTAACAAATCAGCTCTCTTTACTACTACCGAAGAAAGCCAGTCGGTTGATTCTGGGTTATCGTGATTTGTCTTATACCTATTTAAACTACTAAGTGTTCTTGGAACATGTACTCTAGGTTCCATATCTTCTATTCTAGATACAGTTCCAGAACTAGCATATACTATCATTATTGTCGTTAACCAAGACCCTATTGTGTTAGTGCATTTAAAAGGCTCTATGGAGCTATTAAACACGGAATAAGCGATTTTAAAGTTTAGTGATATTAATTTATCATAAGTTGTCTCGTAATCCGTTCTATGGGTATATAAGGCCATTATAACGGTATTCCTGAGTGCTGTTTTAAGTACAGCTTGAAAGAAATACTTTTTATATACCATACCAGATATATTTCTCTCTAGAATAGATAAATTTTCTACTATCTTTTTAACAGATCTTAAATGTCCCACACAATGATTATCGTACAACATATGTGTTATAATTGAAAACGTTTCTACATTTCTAACACGTTCAATTACATCTTTTATATCTGTACGATTGAATTTATTATTCAGATATCTTATAATACTCTCTTTGTATAATGGGTTAAATCCTAATGAGTTTATAATCACACTACTTGTTTTTGAATTATAATCTATATTATGTCTATCCATAAATTTACGAACTTTAACATCTAAAAATATTCTCATTGTATCATTATCCATAATATCCCTCTATCTCTTCAACACTATGTCACACGTCCAGTTATTCTTTATATGCTCTAAATAATCACAGAACATCTCATACGAAATCATTGATGGATCTGCTTTATCTACTTTATCCTCGACAGTTTCATCAAGAAACCCTTTTGTTAGCATGTATATTTTATCTTCACCAATCATATCTGATCTAAAGTAACATAATATGTTCTCAGTTAGATCGGCTAAAGCGATATCATAAAACTCTTTAGATACCTTTATATCAGCTAAGACTGATGATATTTCTGATTTAATAGTTTTCAAACCTTTTGGAGTTATCTCTCCGTTATCATCAACTTCTTCAGGCTTTAGATTATACCATAGTCCAAATCCATGTTTAATATAGTCTATATTTTTATCTGGTGTCATGTAGTTTACATCACTTATACTGTAACATCTACCGTGATGTTCTCTAAATGATTCCATAAGGTATCCTCTAACACCCATAGTCGCTGCTGTTAATACCAAGGCCAGTACAGATCTTGTAACTGCATCCATGTTACCAAAATCACGTGTGTTCCAATATACAATAACGCATGGATTTGTGTCAACACGTTCATCCTTTCTTACAGTAAACTTACGTCTTTTAATATCTGGTACTTGCTCCTTACTTATCATATGATCCGTTATACGAGATGATGATACTGTATAATATGCCTTTCCGTCCATTCCTTTTACAGTCAGATTCCTATTTAACACTCCTAACATCTCTTTCACGTATCTTAACATATGTTCAGCTAAAACATTTCTAACATTCAATCTTATAGTTCCCATTGTAACATTACGTCTTATCGTTGTTATTGCATTGGAAACATCACTGAATTTATACTTTAATATCTCATCTGGAATTCCACTAAAGTCATATGAATCCCTTAATGTTTCACACAACATATCAAATACCACAGTGTTGTTATTTGAACGACGCTGTGTTATCTCTGATGCTACTATAGATTTCTCTGTTTCAAATTTATCTTTTGTTGCACTACCTCTAAGCATCACGCTTTCTAATATATCAAATGCTATCGGCACATTATCCCTATCTATTTTGTGTAGCATATGTTTATACTCATTAAACATTATATCCTTTCTCTCTATTCTCTTCAATTCATCTGGTACAAAACTAGCTGATATCATAACACCATATGGTGTCGTAAAGGCATTTGCTGTTATACCATTTGACTGTGCATAACTGAATATCTCTGAACCATGTAATACACGTCCATCGCCTAACACTACCTTATGAAATAGTGAATGTTCTGCTAAGTGTGTTAATCCATCATGTTTATTATCTTTGTACCCAATTCCACTAAATATGTGCAGATTAACATCATATCCATATGATACGTCAATTAGCCATACTGTTTTTGATTTTTCTACACTCCTATCTCTAATTTCCAATACTGGCGATCCATTGATGATCATGGATCTTACAATCTCCAAACTATTCTCATCACACATTTTCACAAACTTCTTTAATTCTTTAGAAAAATTCTTCTTATTGCACTGCATATTTTTTCCTCCTAACGACATTATAAATGCGTGGGACTTCTACCCACGCATATTTTGTTTAAACTTTTTATGCTAATTCATGCACAGCATCAACTAATGCTTTTATGTATGAATTTATCTTAGCATCTCTATCTTCTTTAGATTTCAACGCACTTATAAAGAAACCTTCAACTATGACAGCTGGTGCATCAGTTTTTCTCAGCAAATTAGCACCTCTATCATTTAACTTTATAGATTTTAGTCCCCTATCATTTAGTTTTAGTTGCAGAACTAAATGTTTCTGAATAACACTAGCAATATTCTTTCCCTTAGTGCTAGTATTCCAATATAGCACTTCACTTCCATCAACTTTGTCATTGTCAACAGAATTTAAATGGACTTCTATAACTATGTCTGGGTTTATTTTATTGATCTCACTTGGTAGCATCCCATACGATCCTTTTTCAAGTCCACGATGTGCTAATATGACTCTAGTGTTAGGAATATCAGTACATTTCTTATATACTTCTGTTACAACATGTTTGACTATCTCAAACTCAGATCCCAATCCATCTTCCTGACTCCACTGTTTAGAGTATTTGGGATGAACAGCTCCATTATCTCCAGCTCCATTGCTCATTATACCATTATGCCCAGGTAGTAATAGGATTTTTTTCATATTTTACATCACCTTCTCTATATATTTCTCCTTACATAATTGTTTCAAAACCCTATAATAAACACTAGTTCTACTAAATAAATGTAATAATGTCTGTGTAAACGTACGTGCTTTCATAAGTCTACCAAAAACAAGCTTCCCTAGCGTATAATCGTCTACTCCAATAGCAGGAGTGTACTTATCCCCACACATTGATATAATGTCGTTTCCAATACCGTCAAAAGCATCTATTGATTCGAATATGTACAGATTGACGTACTTACCTGGTTTCATTCTACCATCCTTTGTGAATCCTACGTTAAGTGATATAAGACCATAATATTCATCTACCATATATTTATCTAGTTTAAACACTCGTTTGATTATTTCATAATTAGGATCTTCTGGACCCTCAAACAACATTCCCACTATAATCAGTGGGATAGGGAACTTATTCACTTTACTAAAATTCTCAAACCTTGTTACACCTTCTACCATAGCATCTATAAGCTCATCAGTTGTGACTCCAGCATCCTTTAACATACCAGTAAGCTCACAAGCTTTGCCAATATCCCCTACCAACGCTTTACTAACTTTGTGATTCATCTTTTACCTCCATTGTATTATTTTATTAACAGTTGTATTACTTGGTAATTGTATTTTACGGGATTTCATGTTACGTTTTCCAGTTGATCCCATGTAGAAATCATAAAATAGCCCATTACCGCATCTAACTACGTATCTTTCTATAGTATCATTAACAACCCCTACAACATCGTCATTACTATTATTGTAGACTATTACACCAAACCCACCTCTATTAGCTATTGGCAGATCTACCTTATCAATTGTTTTATATAGTCCTGACCTAGTAACAACTGATATTTTATCATCAAACATAGTCGCTCCAGCTACCATATCTTCGTCCTTAAGTTTAATTCCTATTACACCTAATCCACCCATACCAGTGTTTCTTAAATTATGGTTCATAGTTAATATCTGTCCATGTTTAGTGACTATACTAAGTAGATTACTGCTATTGTTATCAACTCTTATGGCAGATTTCAATATACCTTTTCTACCAATATCCATAATAAGCTTACCTTTTACAGTTAGTGAACTATCGTCTATTTGTGTAGACTTTATCATACCAGAATCACTCACAGTGATAACATCATATTTATCTCCAGGTTTATGTTCCCACCAACTAAGAACATTTTCATTATCTTTCGACATAACTATATTTCTAAGCAGTTTACCACGCCTATTCAGATCCAATGAGTGCACCTTAAACCCGAAAACATGTGATCTATCTGCTATAACGCAGATTGTCTTAGCCTCGGAAGTTCTAATAATATCATAGACTTCGTCTCTGTCTATTAATCCGAAACTCTTAGTATCTGCATCTAGATTTATAGTATGTCCTTGGAATTTCTTAACGTACCCATCTTTTGTCACTACAAGTGTAACAGGTTCATCTCTAATGATTTCGTCGTTATTTATATGATCATACTTAGCTTGTATTTTAGTACGTCTTTTATAGTCTTTGAATAGTGTTTCTTTAAGTTCAGACATCTCCTTTATCATAAATGTATCTATATGCTTATTTGATTTTGTTTTTGTCCAAGCCATCAACTCTTTAACACGTTTCTCCAATCCCTTAACATCATCTATTATAGATTGTATTTCAATTGAACTTAATCTATATACTGCCATATTTAGAATATAGTCAGCCTGCTCTGTATCGAGTTTATATTTTTTCATCAACTTATCTCTAGCATCTGATTTACCTTTAGATTTACGAATAATACTAATAGCATTATCCATATCTTTAGATATAATAACTAATCCATTTAACAGATGAATTCTTTTATTTTTAATATCTATCTCTTCTTTGAACTTATTGTGTAACATCTCTTCTCTAGCAGATATAAATTCAACTACTATATCTTTAAGAGTCGCTAGTTTCAAAGTGTTGTCGCTATTAATGACATACGCACTAATAGGAACTCTAGACTCCAATTCAGTGTTCTTTAATATATTATTCATAACATGATCTATATCTTCATCTTTTTTGATAAAGAATTCTATATTAATACCATTAATGTCACTATGATCATGTAGTGTTCCTTTAACTAGCTTTATCTTACCCTCATCTGCTAATTTTGCTATACCAGTTAGTATAACAGGAGTAGTCACACCAAATGGTATTTCATATATAGATACAACTTGATGCCCACGTTCTTCTCTTACTTTCCATTTTCCTCTAAGAAGAACACTTCCTTTTCCTGTGGTATAAGCTCTATAAACACTTTCCATTCCATTTATAACTCCACCAGTTGGGAAGTCTGGTCCTTTAATAGTAGACACCATATCATCTAGAGATATATCTCTGTTATTTATATACGCTATTGTAGTATTAATAACATCAATAGGATTGTGTGGTACATGTGATGATGCATACCCAACAGCCATTCCTTTAGGGCTACCATTAACTAATAAACTCGGTATTTTAGCTGGAAGTACGTCTGGTTCATACAAAGTATCATCATAGTTTAAACTCCACGGAACAATAGACGATCCTTTATTAAGATCTCCTAATAAGATATTATCACTGTATTCAGACAATCTGACTTCTGTGTTATGAGATAGTATCCCATTTGTAATGTAAGCATGTGTGGGATGATCTATAACCAGTGAGTAAACGCGTTGTTTCTCTGGTAGTTGTTGTATATTTTTTATCCTTACACATCTGTGATATTTATATATACTATCCAATATAGTGTTTATATAACTCATCCTTTTTAAAGTTCGTGTGAAGTTTCTTGTATAAGAACTATACGACGAAAACGAGAACGTCAGATCTTTCAACATATCTTGCCACACTTTCGCTGAATATATTTTACTAGATGCAGCAGCAGGCGTATTATCCTCTATTCCGTTAAGAACACTTCTTTTGCGTTCACTTAGAAACCCTATATCGTTTATAAATTTTTTGATATGTGCAAGTTGACTGATATTGACACAAATTTCATTGTCAGAGCATTTATACTTTGCAGCCTCTATTCCAAACTCAGATAACAACAATAAAACATCATCAGTTAGTCTAGTTGATACTGATGAGTATTTTATCCTTGCGGTATTAATACCACCACGAACACTGTATGTCGGCGATCCATCCCCTTCGAATAAATACTTCAGTAGTATGGCTTTGTATTGCTTGGATTTAGCGAACACCCAAGACGGTATACGTCTCTCGTACGAATTACAGCCAAATTCATATTTTTCAAGTAATTCGTTCCGCTTATCATAACTTTGAATACTAACTTCATAACATGGAATATTAGTTGATGAAGCTGGTTTGATATACGATTCTGTTAGGTTATAAAACTCTAAAAATGGCTTCAACATATCTATATCGGTATTACTGATTCCAACAGTTGGATTCCGCTTATCTGATCTGATATAACCCTCTGATATCATAGATCCCAAAAACTTAGCTTCTAGTATGTCAAATTCGCTAATATTATCATCTGTGATATTACATGCATCTGTAACAATTGAATCTTCATATGTTAGTTCGTCCACTCGCTTCCATATGGTAGTTGGCACATACCCTCCTATGTGATCATCGTACATCACACTTGCTACTTTAACTGGGTGGTTAGGAGTGCATTTTAATTTATATCCATTTGCTAATGTTACTTCAATTACAGAATGTACACCCGAATCTATCATCTTGTGACACTTAACCCATTCACCGTTACCACCTTTTACCTGGATGTGATTATCGAAATATATATATCCTTTTGCATCTGGATATGACCCAAGAGCAGCTAAGTCACTGTGACTTATTAACCCCATATTTTTTTCAAATACCATAGTGTCACCTGTACAACAGTAGCGTCCGTTAGCCGCAGTGTGATCAATCTGTGATCCAAAGTTACCTTGTCCATCGATGAAAGGAATATTTGTTTTAAACCATGCTGTCATACCATTTATAGCTCCCTGAACACTAACATCACCATGGACACTATATTTTAATGTTGCACCAGCAATTGTATTCACTTTACGTCTATTTACAGTATGATTTAATCCCATCTCAAACATAGTATACAAAGCTTTTCTATGTACTGGTTTTAATCCATCTACTATATGCGGTATAGCACGTTCTTTAATAGTTTCTATTGCGTAATCCCTGTACATATTCTCTACTTCCGTTTGGATGCTTTTCTTTAATATCGTCTCTTTAAATTCTTTATTTTTATCATTCTTCATTTATGATCCTCCTTTACGTATACATTAATGTTTGTTATTATAAAAGATCAATAATCATTAGACTTATCATAAGCAAAAATACTAATATTACGATTCCTATTTCATACCTTGATAATATTTTATGTGTCAACATATCTCTATCTGATTGATTTTTTGTTCTAATTCTTCTCAAATCACGTTTACATTTTGTTGCCCATATATAATTTATTATGATAGATAAGGTTAAACACAATACACCACTTTCTAATCTAGTCATAATTCTACCTCCGATAAAAAATATGGTAGGGGTTTATCCCTACCAATTGCATTAATTTATTAAGTTCAAATATTCTTCATATGATATTATTTTAATACCATATTTAACAGCTGTTTCTATTTTATGATTAGTAGGTTTTAAACCAGCTATCATATGAGTACAGTTCTTAGATACACTAGAACTGAAATCCCCTCCGTTACGCATTATACTATCCTCGAGCTCATTTCTGCTTATAGGCACTTTACCAGTAAAACAGAATACCAATCTGTGCAGTTTTCCATCTGATAATTCAGTATATTCATATTTACCGAGTCCAACTGATAGTATTCTAGCAAACTCTTTCGAAGCAAATTTCATCATACCAGCTTCACTCGGTGATTTTATCCATTCTCCAGTGTACGCATATAGTCCATTAAGCTTATTATCGTTTATAAACCAATCCAATATAGCACTGTATGTACTTTCACCACAGTTCATAGCCAATTTAAATCCTGTAATAGCTCCTTCTGTTAACAGTTTCTTCCACCCATGATATACATTTCCTAGTCTACGTCCATTAGTACGTCCTATTCTTGGTATACCAAGTGACCCCAGTATAACACCGAAATCTCTATTTCTGCTATCTTCTATTTCAGCTAGCAACTTGTCAACACTTTTCTCTGATAATTTATCTAGTTTTATAAGCTCTGATCTATGATTTTTTAACTCATATATACTAGCAATATCTGTTAATAATCCAGCATTTATTAGTTTCTCTACTGTACTACGTCCAAGTCCTTGAATATTCATATTAGCTCTATCGGCAAAATATGTTATCTTTTCAATTATCTTAACTCCACAGCTATCTCCCATACAGTATAAACTGCTATCAATTGTGTCTACTTTAGCACCACAATCAGGACAAGATGCTGGCGGAACTATATCATAACAATCCAAAGACCTTTTGGTTATTACTGGACAAACTACCTGTGGAATAATCTCAGCAGCTTTTTCTACTATAACATAATCATTGATTTTTATGTCTTTACGTTTTATCTCGCTCATATTATGTAAAGTAGCCCTAGATACAAGAGTACCACTTATGTTAACTGGTTCTAATTCTGCTACTGGAGTAATTCTACCAGTTCTACCAACTTGCCATGTTACATCTAATATCCTTGATTCTACTTGTTCTGTTGGATACTTATAAGCAAATGCCCATTTAGGCGTTTTAGCAGTCTCCTCTGTCCATTGATCTATATGATTATTCTTGAATACAACTCCATCAGTATCATATATTTCATTATTATTAAGAGTTTCTATAGAATAGTCAATGCCTTCGTTTACAACATATTCTGGTACATCAAATACAATATAATCTCTTAATAGCTCTAACATATCAGATTGATATTTACCTGATAAGAAATCTCCACCTTCGCTAGTTGTATTATTTTTAATATAACTATACATATCATGATCTGTTGTATTTAATATATAGTATGCGACAAATCTCAGTCCACGCTCTTTAACCAGACTAGTGTCTAGTTGTCTAAGAGTTCCACTAGCTAGATTTCTACTAGTAGCAAATGTTGGTAGATCTTTTTCTAATTGCTGTTCATTTATCTCTTTGAACTTATCCTTTGGTATAAGGACTTCTCCTCTTACTTCTACGAAAGGTAGTTTATTGACAAATGATAGTGTTTTTGGTATATTAGTTATCTCTTTAGCAGATGCCGTAACATCTTCACCAACTTCGCCATCTCCTCTCGTTACAGCTCTTACTAAATTTCCATACTCATACCACAACGATAACGATAACCCATCCATTTTTTGTTCAGCAACATAATCAGTTATATTGTATTTATGTAGGAATTCTTTTACTTCATCCACACTGTAACTATTAGCCAAGCTCAACATACGTTTATTATGTTTTACTTTCTCAAATTTAGAATTCGGTAAAGAAGATCCGACTTTAGCAGTCGGACCGTAGTTATCTTCATCAGGGTGTTCTTTATACCAGTCTAGTATTTGTTTAACAGTATCATCATATACTTTATCAGATACAAGACTTTCGTTGTCACTATAGTATGATTTGTTCCATTCTGTTATCTTATTTTCTAATTTAATAACATCTTGCTTAGTCATACATTATCACCTACTCTTTACCTTTTTTAAATAAATCCTGTAATATAAGATCATATGGGTTGTTCATACCTTCAGCAGCAGCTTCGGCTTCAGATGATTCTTCGGATTCACTCATAGTATTTTCAGATTCAGATGAATCTACACCATCAGTGTCTGAAATTGCATCCTCAGTGGCAGTATCTTCTGCTTCAGTATTAACATTACTATCCTCTTCTACTACAGAAACATACGCATTCTGTAATATTATCGCAGCATACGCACCTTCGTTAAGTCTATACAATCCAGCTTCCTCCCATTTATCAGGCTGTACGTCAACTTTGATTAGTCTATCAGAAATATTCACATCAGACATACCAACTTCTGATCTATCTCCTGTATAGTGAATGTTCATTATAGTACCTATATAATGAGGATCCTCTAACATATATGACGACATTGGTGATTTATTAAATATTAATGTTATGTTAAGTCCAATGTATCCAAAATGACTACAGAAATCAAACAGTCTTTGTTTAATTCCTGCGTTTACCATATTTTCTAACTTACTCTGAAAGTATGGTGAGTTTGAATATGCTTTCATTATCGGTTCCATTATAGATATCTCCGTATTTATAACATCACCTAATTGTAACGCTAAGTTCTTTCTTTGTTCTGGTGTGAATTTAACCTCTTGTATTGACATTTAATGTTCCTCCTTTTAATAACATAGTTTTTAATTGCTCTAATCTAAATTCTCCAGCTTGACGATTCTCTAAGTGCCATTTATACAGTTCTATAGCATTTTCAGCTACAGACAATACTGTCATTGGACCTACTCCACCTATATGAGGCGTGTAAGTTAATCTAGTCTTATACATAGATTCATCTATAGTATCCTCAAAAACTGGTTTCTCCAAATCTCCATATAACTTTCCATCTTTAAATGATACTCCAGCGTCAATTATAAGGACTCTGTGATCATCATCAAACCAACTTGTCTTTACAGCTCCGTGATGTCCAGTCGCAGTTATCACTATATCAGCCATTTTACAATACTTGATCAAGTCAGTTGTTAGAGTACCAGCATTACATTGAATTACGGTTGCTCCTGCATCTTGTAATAGTCTTACTAATGGTTTACCTACTAGCTCTCCACGACCTAGTACCACTATGTTACGTCCATATAGTATGTTTCTATTCCATTCTTCCCATGGATTACCACATAGATAATCAGATATGATGTGTTTTATCCCATTTACAGTACATGGTAATAGGTAACCATAGCTATTACCATTAGACAATTCGGCTTTAGATTCAGATGTTAGTCTATCAATATCTATAGAGCTTATATGATAACATTCGTGAAGATCTAATATGTTTATATCATCTAGATCGTTATACTCGAACTTATCAAATGGTAATTGAATTAATGTTGGGATTTTATATTTTAATCCCAATCTATAAACTTCAATTGGAATGTTCCAAGCTTCACAATTGATGTTTATATCTGGTTGAAATGTTACACTTGTAAGCCCTAACTCAGATATTATATCAGATTTGCTTTTAACATAACTCGCAGCTCTTGGATCTCCACTAGGTTGTACAAAAAGGACTGGTTCTCCAGACAGTCCGAATTGTTCCACATCTTGTTTTAATGTTTCTATTATCCTTTCCCTCAGTGACTTCATGTCATATTTTTTCATACTACAACTCCTCCTATTTATTAAGTTTATCACATAGTTCTTCTGTTGATATTTTGCCATGTGCATGTTGTAATATATAATTTTCTAATGTTTTAACTTTCTCTTTCAACTCTTTGTTTTCATTCATTAATTTTCCTGTATTATATATTAAAAAGAGTGTATGAAACCTAGATACTAGTTGTCCAATAGTTGAATATAATGGTATGAGATACTTATCAGTTATATCTTTTATAGCATCGTAAGTTGAAATTGATCCAACATCATCTTTATCTACTAATCTAGTCAAACTACGATCGCCACTATCATTACCAACTATTTCGTGAGTTAGTTCATATGCACTATCTTTATCATATATAAGATATCTATGGTTTTCTAGTAAATGATACAACAGATATTCCACCTTCTCTAGCAACTCTTTATATTCTTTATCAATGCCTAAATCATCTTGATACATATCTAGGTATCTCCAGAAGTATAGAGATTTAGCCCATTTGACAAAATATTTCCATTCATCTAACTTATGATTAGATCTCTGAGCTATCATTGATTTAAGTTGTAATGCATTTGTAACAACTCTCATGGTCTTCATCAATCCTTGAGGGCAAGTAGCTACTATCGCTTGATACATATCTTCTAGACTATAAACTATTTCATATCTGCTTAGGTCTATATCATTCCAGTTAACATATTCCTTACCTTCAGTTGATATAACATCTTCAGTGGAGATAACTTCAACTCCAGTAGATATATCATCCAAATAAACTACCCATCTAGAACCTGTTTTTGGTAAATTGTAGTATCTACATTGTAATACTTTTAGTTGATCTCCTCTAGACTCCTTTGTTTCAATAGCCATATTGTAACATCTTATCATTTCTTTTACAATTTCTATAGTTCTAGGATCAACTCTATATTGCATACTTTCATTTATATCAAATTTAGCAAGACGGTGCATTGCTGCTTTCCAATATATTGAAAAGGACTATATCTTCATCCATTATAGTAATACAATGGAGTGCTCGCTTCGATTTAATGGGTTTTCACCAACTTAGGATTTTCACCTAAGCCCTACTCCTATTGACGTTATGTTTACCGAGCTCCGTCCAAGGGATAGTCTCTACATCTTCCTATAATATTATTATAGGCTGACACGGCCTCATTAATTTATATAGCACCTAATAATATAAATAACCTAGCCGTTAGCATTATTCATAAATAACACACCAACTGTCGTTGTTCGTAGCAATTCATATGTCAGTTACCCGACAAATGCCCTCAGCGTTGCCTTAGGTAGAGCTCACAATATCAGCAAAGTGATATCTTTGGAATTGAGGACTCCAATACACTGGGTATGATATATCAAACGATACAGTAATTCCTTTTAAGAAGCAATCATGCCCACTTCCTTGTTTAGCGTTAGCCAGCGATGATGCTACTTTAGATATTTTCTTTACCACCATAGCTGGTTCGTCATATGTATGTGTTTCATATATAGTTTTATTATATGGACTGTAGAACAGTGTTTTAGAAGCTACACTACCACCATACTGATACACATCATTCTTAGACATAGGATATCCACTAGCCAGTAACGACTCTTCGAATCCTGTTATACTAACGTTAAATATTTTCATTTCTTTCATAATTTAAATCCTCCTAAAGTTTATATTATATAGTCTTATAGCTCTGTTGCTATAAAGTCTTCTACACTCGACATTGTATCATCGGTTGTTTTATTTCTCACCCAACGATTAAACGAAGACAACGCCTTTTCTCTAGCTTCTTGCTCGCTATTAGCACTAACTATTCTATCGTATCTAGTAACAAACATGTTTTGTTTTATTTCGACATGGAAAAGTTTCACAATTATTCACCCCCTTTCTTATATCTAAGTGCTTCTATTTCCAATCTCAGACTAGCTGTTTCCATTTGCAACTCTCTTATTGTTTTATCTTTATCATCTGCCACAATTTGTTTTATATCATCTTTCAGCTTTTTATTCTCTACACTCAATCTCATAAGTTCTTCGTCATATCTGTCGCTCATTACTATTAACGAGTCTTTTATGGTTTCCAATAATAGTTTAACCTTAGAGTTGAGTTTAATTGATTTAAGAGTAAACTTCCTGAATATCTCACATAGTGTTGCGTTTTTAGCTATTTCAATATGTATATCTACGTGTGAGTTAAATTTACTATTAACTTCACTAGTAACACTTCTATGATTTGTTTTCTCGTTAATAAACTGATCTATTAATACTTCTTTATGCTCATCTCCAGTCACTGTGTCTAATGTCTCTAATAGTTTTATAACATCAGTAAGTTGCGATGATCGTATATATCTCATGTATTCATTACCGTATATAACCTTCAATATCATAATAATATTATATGACATTCTGTCGCTACTGACACCAAACGCAGATCCGTAATCCAATATTTTCTTATTAATCAATGTTGTATCAACTCTACGTTCGAAAACATCTTCCTCTTCTTTTATAAAAGTATCTATGTTAGAACATATCTTCTGTAATAAATCAAACCTATTATTAATACATTTGTACTCTAATATAGATTTATTCTTTTTCTCAGAATTAGATAATTTGAATTTAAGTGTTTTCACTTCACGTTCAAGGTTATCACAATAGTTATCTGACTGTGCATGTGATGTTATTATTGAATTCACTGCAGTCTTTATGTTTTCTCTTAGTCCAGTTAGGATAGTATTAGTCATTGAATTTTTTGATATTTTTATCTTCTCCATTTCCTTCAACACCAACTTTATATCCTGTGAAGTTCTATTCTTCTGCTGCATCAGCTCTGTCGCATCAGCTATTATCCTATCCTTATCAGATATAATATTATCCTTGTCGGCTATGATGTTATCTTTATCAGATATTATCTTTTTTAATACTTCTACTTCATTTGGGGTTTTGAATTTAAATCCAAATATTGTCATGTGTCTCTCACCTCCAATTACTTTGTTATGGTATCAGTATCCTCATTATGTACTTTAGCTATAAAGTTAGAAATAGCTGTCATAGTTAGCTGAAGATCATTTATTATCTGTTCCATTTCAGAAGAATTACTCCTACCTAGTTTACTCAGTATAAGACGTTTATAATCTCGTAAAATAGTTATGTATAATGTAGCATCTTTCATATCATTCCTGTTTAGTTTATGCTCAGTCATAACATGATGAAGATCATTAATCATTGATTGAATGTCAACCATATAATAGTAATATGGATTCTTTTCTAACCGTAAGGATATCCATAACTGTTTTACTTTATCGAAAAAGTTCATATATCATTTACCTCCCATATAATAAACACAGTTTGTGGGATCCGTGCTTATCGGTTTAGTGTTATTTTCATTCATATCTACAAGTCTTAAAATATGTATGCACTGTATACGAGTCAACACAGCATGTATTATCATTACGATTATAAGCCCCAAATTTATATGAGTCAGTATCAAATAACACACTATATTGACTAGGATCAAGTCCATAGCTTTGCAATAAAACATCAGTTGCTTCCCATTTACACAAACTATATGTTTTACTAAGATCTATAGATACACGTACTGGACAATGTCCTAAATATACAGCATATACATGACCATTATATGGAATACGCATTTTTATAAAAGAGTTTTCTGGATATTTATATCCACTATCACCACCAGTTAATAGCCTATCATGTATTACATAGTTCAATACCATTATTATAATCACAAACACCAGTACTAGCGAAACTATAGCATGTTCATGTAACATTATACTCATATTCACCACTCCTTTTTAGCCTCTATATCTATTTCAGGCCTATTATCATCTTTGTATTTAATTGTATTTATTTTTAACCAAAATCCATTTCTCATACTAAAATCGTACTCTGGATATAATCCTGTTACTGGATCTTTATCCTTTGTATTGTCATATATCTTGTATTTATTGTCCTCTATCATTCCAGATATCTTAGGATATAGTTTCTCTCCTACTAACTTTTTATACTCTTCAATAGGCAATGCTCCTTTAATTTTAACCCATCCCTCTTTTAGTTCTGTAAAGATACCATTTGGCCCTGGACTAAACTCTGTTACAACACCTAACATATTTAATCCTCTCGTAGCCATAGATGTCAGAAATGTGTAATCCAACATAACGTCACTCAATCTATCATGATAATCAGACACTGGCGTTATATATTTGGCTACTTCGTCTGTCGACTGCTTTGGTGGCTCTGTTCCTGCCTCTGAGCCAGTTCTCTTACGTAATTCTTCATTCATATTTATCTACCTCCTATAATATCAATAATAGGAGAGAAGTCATTATTAGACTTCTCCCTCTAGAAATTCTTTTCTATGATCACTATCAGTTCCTAATAACTTAGAGAACATCTCTGCTACTAAAGCAAAGTCTTCTATATTATATTGCACTAGAGTTCTGGTCTCTGGTGCAATCATAGTCTCTCTTAAGTCATGTGCATTCAACTCTCCTACAACCACATTATGTGGCTGGATCATATCATCATCTCTAACCCCTGTTACCAGGATTAGAGAGCCGACCGCTTCCACCTATAATATTAATATCATAAATGTACTCTACTAGGTTCTCATTATATCGTTTCCGATATAACTACCCTCTTGATGATCTCTGAACTTTACTCTATACAATACACGATAGAGCCTTAGCTGCTGATTATTTTATAGACTAGAGTTGATTTCTGGCATTCATCTATAAACCTTCCAGCAATTCAATCGGTTTTTCCAATACTTCACAGTATTTCGGGGCTAGGCCATTAACCCTTTAAATCTAGTAACCATATATTTGTACTTATTTCTAACATTGCTTAAAATAGTATCACGTTCCTTATTCGTCATAGCATACACAGTTTTGTTATTGTACGTTATTTTAAATAACGGACCAACTGCACTGTAAACATGTCCACGCTTTATAAGTTCTGGCATGTACTTAAAGAAGAAAGTTAATAATAATACATTAATGTGAGAACCATCTGTATCAGCATCACATGTTATTATTATCTTACCATATTTTAACTTATTTATATCAAATTCATCACCTATTCCGCATCCTAATATATTAATAAGATCTCTTATTTCCTGGTTTTCAGCTATTTTTGATATATCAGCTTTCTCAACATTAAGCACTTTACCTTTTAATGCATAAACTGCTTGGGTTCTACTATCTCTAGCAACTTTAACGTTACCCCCTGCACTTAGCAACAGTTCATAAGAGTCGTTAATTCTTATTTCTACTAAACCGTTGGACTATATCTTCTACACTAACTTGACTGTAATGCGTTAGCTTACCTCCCCGTTTCCATTTAATCACTAGCAATTCTGTGAACCACTTGGCTGTACGATATCTCTTGTCATAGAGAGCTCTAGTCTCTGAGCGTTACTCTAATTATGTTACACATTAAAGTCTTCGCTGCTGATTATTTCCAACTACTTATGCAGGTCTTACTCATTGGAACCTTCCAGCAATTAAAGGAGTTTAAAGAGAGCATAAGAGTTGTTTACCCTCTATAATAAACAGTTCATTTTTCATTGGATCTCTACCACTACAATGTGATAACTTACCAATCAGAGTTGTGCTAAACTCATTCTTTTTGGTTTCATTTAATGCTAATTCTTTAGCTTTTTTAGCTTTTTCTTTAGCATATCTCATTCTAAGTATCCTATCAACCAGCGTAGCTACCACCTTCGGATTATCTTCGAAGTAGTTCTTAAGATAATCATATACTACGCTACTAACTTTACCAACTAGATCTGGATTAGATAACTTAGTCTTGGTTTGATTTTCAAACTTAGGATCTTTAAGCTTTATACTGATGATAGCCACAATAGATTCAAATATCTCATTTCCTTTGAGATTAGCATCTTTAGCTTTTATAACATCTAGGTTACGTCCAGCATCGTTCAAAGCTTTAGTAAGTGCTGTCCTAAATCCCTGTACATGTGTTCCTCCTTCTGCTAGTTTTAATGCATTACAATAAGAGTGAACTCTTTCCATATATCCATTAGTAAATCCAAATATGATATCTAATCCATCTAATATATCACCAAACATGGTTTTAATGTGTATTGGTTCCTTTAACTGCATTTCATCTGATGATGTTAGATCGTTAAACATATCAGATATTCCATTCTCAGATACGTATGTTACCACTTCTGGTTTCTTTGTAGTGTTATTATGAAACACTAGTTTTACATTTGGAAAGAAGTAACTAAAATCTCTCATACTCTTTTTAATAGCAGAAACATCGAAATCAATAGAATCCCATATGCCTTTTGTCGGATCTGGCCAATATGTGACTTTAGTACCAACCATACTACTGTCGGTTATTTTGTTAATTATAAGATCACCAACTGTCTTACCACGTGAGTATATACGTGTAGCCCTTTTACAATTACGGTGCACTACAACTTCCATTTTGTCACATGTAGCAGTTGCAATAGTACACCCGACACCATGAGTCCCAATAGATGTTTTATATCCATCCTCACTACTTTTAATTTTACCACCAGCGTGTAGTTTCATAAACACTACATCCAATCCAGACATACCAGTATCTTTGTGTGTTTCAAATGGTATTCCTCTACCATGATCTTCTACAACTAAAGATCCATCTTTGTTAACTTCTACTATAACACTATCACCATAACCCTGTGCCACTTCATCAATACTATTAGAAATTAACTCTAATGCAATTTGATTCGGATTTCTCGTAGAACCAGCATACATAGGTAATTTTTGTCTTATACCTTCCATTTGGTCTAGTACTTGTAAACTATCAACACTATAAGCTGTTGACATATTGCATCACTCTCCTTACATTATATTATTTTAGTACATTTGTTATTGTACTATATCATATATAATTTTCTATTAAAAAAGAAATATGGGAGCGATTAAACTCCCATACATCTAATTACCCCAGTTAACAATATTCATTGGCTCTGGAATAACTTTACCATAATCAACACATCCGAACTTATCAAGTAGCCTTTGTTCTATAACCACTTTCTCTTCAGGAGTTACAACTACATCTCCTTCTTTTTCTATAACTATTTCAACATAACACATATCTGGCATAATAATCCTCCTATAAACGTTAAAATATGGAGTGGAAATTAAATCCACTCCTAAATAATCTATTTGTTATTATCCTTTGTATTCACTTGTTTTGCAAATTCTTTCACTTTATCTAAGAATTCTTTCTTGAATACAAGTCTATCTACAGCATCTGATATCACGTCAGTATTCATTTTAGTGTAGAGTGTTGTTATCATGGTTGACATAGCCATTATATCAGCTATATCAGTTCTACTTGGATCAGTCATAAGTATTTCACCAGCATAAGATCCCATAAAATCTCTTGGAATATGATTATAATCAACTGTTTGACTGATCTTATTCATTTCAAGTTCTTTTAATATAGGATTCAAACCTTTGTACATATCTCCATTACCAATGATTTTAGATATTTTAGCGAAGAATATTCCTAGTTCTGATAATCCGCCTCTATAATTAGACCCATCACCAGTAGCAACACCAATTGGTATAAACTCCTTATGATTATATCTGTTGTATATATCTATATAGTAATTACAAGATAACAATACAGCATTTAATATATCCATTCTATTAAATCTAGCTTCAACGAATGATGATATGTTGTCCATTGTACATGAAGTCATATTAATACCTGGCTCTTTATGTTTTGCTAGCTTCTTCTCTACGACATCTCTAAACTCTTTCACAATATCTATACTCTTAAAGAATTCAGATGTTTTAAAAGATAGGATATTGTGTGATAATCCAGCTAACTTACCAACCATACGATCTGTAGTAGTACAAGGAATACTACGGTGACATTGACCAATTGCGTACTCGTCAGAGGAATCTACATACTCACAATACACGTCACACTCATAATTCATATGATCCAAGAACTCATCTACATTAAACTCAACATTAGGATCAATGTATACGTTATTCACATCAAATATACCTGAATATCTGTTTCTTATCACACTATACCACGCATGACATGGTGTGTTATCAACATATAATAGATGTCTCACAAAGTTATCACGACTATTATCAGTAGCGTCATTACGTATTTTCAACTCATCAATAGCACTTACAATACATCTAAGTAGATCTTTCTCAAATGAGTAGTATTTAAGGTCTCTGTTAAATATCACATAATCCCCATAGTTGTTGATATTAGCATCCGATTTAAATACAGGGAAATTACTCAATTTGTCATTAACAGCCTCTCTCACTTTGCTGTAATAACTATTGATAGTAGAATTGATTTCAGGTAGTACTATATTTTCCTTAGCAAAAATGTTCTCAACTGTTTGTACAACTGATTTATACGCATCCTCGCTTAAGAATTCAGTTAGTTTACTAAGAACAGATATATCTCCTACTTCACGAATGCTAACAATGATGCTATTTGCATTCTTTACACCATATGCAGTAGCACGAATATCCAATACTACGGCATTCTCAGATGGTATCTTGTCAAATAACGACTTTACCTCATAATATGTTATAACATCCTTGTAGAACGCATCTGAACGGGTGCTCCATATGTTATGTCCTGTAACTTGTCTTTCTAACTGAGGATCAGATACATCTTTTTTACATAGCGTTGTGTCAGTTGCTAAGATATGATGAGTAAGATTATCCTCGCTTGCTAGTAACTCGATATGAACATTCTCACCATTCTGTATATATGGAGAAACATCCATATTGATCTTTAGATCATTGATAGGATCGTTCCCACCATCATGTTTCATTTCTGTTGTAACAGTCCCGTGAAGTGTCACTAGCACTAACTTGTTAACTTCCTTTGTCTCTATTGCTTTAAATTTTTTCATAATTATTTCCTCCTTAAAGTTATTTTGTATATATATTAATATATTATATAAAGGGTCTTCGCCCCTTTACCTGACATTAGACTTGTTGTGATTTTCTTGGATTTTTTACACCATGTTGCTACACACGAAATCTATACTTTTAGTTGTGAATATAGTGTCTAAACTATTGCCGTTATATTCTTTCATGGTAAGTAGTTTAATATACGATAATAGATTTGGCACAGATGAAAATCTACGAGATGAAACATGGTCATACGATTTAGTTAGAGTCATATCAGCTAATGACACATGTCCTTTAGCACGATGATCATTTAATACTGCATTTAAGAAGCTTATTAAATTATCCACAACATACAAGTTATCTTTTATACAACGAACATATGCATCGAGTTTAGTAACAATTGATACAGCATTGTCATCCTGGTATTTATCCATTAATTCACTTAGCAGTTCTTTGTTCATCTTCAAACTAACGCTGGTGTATTTATCTCTGAGTTCAGTTGCTACCTTAACACATTCTTCCAGAGCTTCTGTTTTTATACCAGTCATACTCTTATGAATGTATTGTATAACTGACCAAACAGCCCAGTCGTATGTCATCATATCAGCATCATAATCATCAACGTATTCTGTAAGTCCAGAATACGATACAAAATTATCTATCGTATCCATGATGTTTATGTCATCTAAGCAAGGGACAATATAACCAGCGTTTATTAGCTCATATGGTACCATGAATCTTTTACTACTCCACGATACATTATTGTCGATGTCGTTACGATAATCAAGTTTGAAATTGTTTATAAGCATCAATTTCCATCTCATTATAGCTTCTATTGTACACGCATCAGCCATAACAGCACGCATTGTATTTAGAACCCATAGAATATTATTTATATCACTAACATCATGCACTCCCGCATTAACCGATAAGTGATTTAAGAAGTAGTCCAGTGTGATCTTTGTGTCACGTGGTATAATCTTGTCTTCAAACGCTCTTATAGCCTCATCCAAACGCTTTCTAACCATATCTATATATTCGTTACAACTATCGTACATCAAGGCCTTTAAATCAAGTTTTATGAAGTCTTGAACTGATTTGGATTCGTTACTATCATCACTAGATAAAGCATCTAACATATCTCTAATATTATCAACCAAAATCACATTATCAGTTTTTATATTAAATGTGTCGTTATTTGAGAATCTTATCCAGTAGTATTCATGAGATTTAGTATCGTTATTTAACCCAGCCCAGACTAAATTATAGAATGTGCCATCCTCTTCTTTTTCCACTGGTTTATTCATAACATACGTAAGATGATCGTGATCTTCTTCAGCCTTCCTCCAATCATTGACACCTATAGACATTGATGTGCTAATGTATATAACTGATCCTTCGGTATTTATCCTATCTAGTTTATCACACATCTCCTTTTCAATACATGGATTATTTCCTAGTAACACAAGAAGATCTCTCACACGCTTGCTAGACGTATTTACTCTATCAGGATCAAATGATAGTTTATAAAAGCCATTCTCCTCTACAAACTGAATATTAGTTTTTCTAATAAATGCAGTAGCGTATGCAGATTGTGTTACATTCACTTTGTCAATTGAAATAAATTCATTCAGTGTAGAAGTATGAGTGAATGATTTCTCTACATTTCCATCCTTGATTAAGTTAAATTCTATAGGTCCTGGTTTAAATGCTAGTCTGACATTCTTCAGTTCTATGTCACGTATTATCCTTGTTTTAGTCATCTAAAGTCCTCCTAATCTTATTTGAAAAGCGTTAAAATATGGTGGGGTTTTGAGCCCCACCATAACCAAATATTTAATTATTTTATTGTTTAAGTCATAATTATTACCTCCTATATCTATATATTATTATATAATAATAA
>RCNI01000350.1_pt1 | contig 59900 bp, 59 predicted proteins | sample 2041151 | NCBI WGS metagenome assembly RCNI01 (sample SAMN09708214, study PRJNA481090) | feces metagenome | isolation source: feces | place: Antarctica: Albino Rookery
CTCTGGAGTAAGACTCATACAAGGCCAATGATTATTCCAGTTGTTATGGAGGTTTAAATGGCCACAAGGCGTACGAAACAAAACACAAATAACACCTCTTCACAAGGCGCTAATAAGCGTCTTGTGAGGCGTCAGCCTAATTTTGAAGACGACAATTACTCAGCATACGAAGAGCCATCAATCATCAAAAATGATGTTATTGGCGTTGCGTTTGCTGTGGTAGCTCTGTCGATGCTCATTTCACTTTTGAGTGATTCATCAGCACCTTTTACCTATTACATGGGATTGGGTCTTCGCTATAGCTTTGGAGCTGGCGCTCCTGTGATTGCTATCGCTACGCTCTTGTATTCATTTACCTATTTTATGCCACCTCTCAAACAGCTTTCAGGACGTCTAGCATGGGGTTTGTCACTTATCGTATTGACTATTCTTGCCAGTATGTCCATGTTGATTGAGGGAGCAGATGCAAATCTTAGTCTTCTTTTTGCCTCACAGTTCTTAACTAAGGCTGGTGGCTATGTTGGATCTGGAATTGCATGGCTTTTGCTCTCTTATGTGGGAATGGCAGTTGGCTTTGTTATTCTTATTGGCCTGATGTTAACAGGCTTTATCATCTGTGGCTTCTCGATCTCAGGAGTTGTTCATAAGATTGCCGATCGCGCTCGTGAGAAGAAGGCAGCACTCGACATGCAAAAAGCTGTCGAAGGAGGCTTCTTAGATGAGGATGAGATCGATTCTGATACGCCATTTGAGGATATAGAGAATGCAAAAACCACCTTCATTGGTGCACGTAAGACCTCAGTTTCCAAGCGAGATGAAGCTCCAGCTATCTTTGATGTAGAAGAGGACGAGGAGGAGACTCCTTGGGAAGAGCCTAAGACCACCCTTCTTCCTGGAAGGAAGCGTAAGGTCAAAGAAGAAAAGGCTGAGCAGCTTTCTATTGATACTATTCATCCAGAATTTTCTAATGAAGCAGTAGAGGAGACTACTAAGCTCTCTGACCGTCTTGCTTCTAAATTTAAACGTCAAAATGACGTACCTGATGCATCGGAAGAAATCGCTGATATTGAGGTTGAGAGTTCAACTCAAAAGATTGATAAGGTTGCTGCAGGTGCAGGAGTTGTAACCGGTGCAACTGCTGTTGCAAATGCTCGTAAAGAAAAGCCTCTTGATACTTCCAATGTCAGACCAATCCCTACTCAAGAGCCAGCAGCTATTGAGGGCGATATTGCTCCTAAGGTAGGAAAGACTCCTGAGAATATTGATCGTCCTGGAGATGGACTGGAAACATTCCAACTTCCACCATTTGAGATTCTCAAGAGCAATCCAGATGCAGGTTCAGCTGCTATGAGTAAGCAAGAACTTCAAGAAACTGGAAATAAGCTTCAGGCTACTTTGGCTGAATTTGGACTCAAATCAAAAGTGGTAGGCTTTGCATCTGGTCCTCTCGTTACTACCTTTAAAATCGAGATGGGCGAGGGTGAGCGCGTAAATAAGATTACTAATCTTCAAGATGACATTCAGCTCTCACTCGCAAGTGAGTCTGTTCGTATCTTTGCTCCTATTCCTGGCACAAGCCTTGTTGGTATTGAGATTCCAAATAAAACACGTCAGAGTGTATTCCTCGGCGATGTACTTCCATATGCAAAGGGTGGACCGCTTGAGTTTGCAGTAGGTCGTGATAGTGAGGGAAGGCCAGTTGTGGCTAATCTTTGTAAGATGCCTCACCTTCTCATCGCAGGTACGACCGGTTCTGGTAAGTCAGTAATGATCAATTCAATTATTATGTCTATGCTCATGAGGACTACGCCAGAACAAGTTCGCCTTATCATGGTTGATCCTAAGCGCGTTGAATTCTCTGGATACAATGGTCTTCCTCATCTTTATGTACCTGTAGTTACCGAGCCTCGACAGGCATCAAGTGCACTACAGTGGGCTGTAACTGAGATGGAAAGACGTCTTAAGGTATTTGAACGTACTGGATGCAGAAACATCGTTAAGTTCAATAAGAGCTGTGTTTCAGGAAAGATCGCTGAATCCGATCATCCACGCGATCCTATGCCATATCTTGTAATCATTATCGACGAGTTGAGTGACTTGATGATGGTTGCAGGTAAAGAAGTAGAAGCATCAATTGTACGTATCGCACAGCTTGGACGTGCAGCTGGTATTCACTTGATCGTTGCTACTCAGCGACCTTCTGCTGATGTTGTAACTGGTCTTATCAAATCAAACATCGATTCTCGTATTGCTCTTAAGGTTTCTTCATCGATTGATTCTCGTGTTATTTTGGATTCAACTGGTGCTGAACGTCTTTTGGGTTACGGTGATATGCTATTCCGCTATAGTGGAAGTCAAACACGTCGTATCTTGGCTCCTTATACATCAGATGAGGAGATTGAAGAGGCAGTCGATTTCATTCGTTCACAGGGTGAACCTGACTATCATGATGAGATTTTGAGTGCCGTAGCTCCTGCAACTCCTGGTGCATCCGGTGCTACAGGTGATCTCGATCCACTCTTCTGGGAGGCAGCTCAAGTTGTTGTAGATACTCAAATGGGATCTACTTCTGGACTTCAAAGAAAACTCTCAGTTGGATATGCACGTGCAGGTCGTATAATGGACCTTCTTGAGGCAAAGGGCGTCGTTGGACCACAACAAGGATCAAAGCCTCGAGAAGTACTCATGGACTCTCAGCTACTCGAAGAATTCCGTGTAGCAGAAGAAAAATATCAGGAGGTCGAGTAATTTATGCAACGTCCTCGTTTTGCTGAAATACTACACTCTCGCAGAAAAGAGCTTGGCCTTTCCTTATCTCAGGCATCTAAGGTGCTTAAGTTTAAGGAGGGTGCTCTTGCAGCATTTGAAAATGGTGACTTCGCAAATATTCCTAAGAGCGGATATGCTCAGGGAATGCTTTCGAGTTATGCTCGCTACCTTGGACTCAATCCTCATGAGCTTGTAGAGCTTTTTCAACAAGATCTCGATGAGTTTGAGCGTGCTGTAGTAGCTGGTCGTTCTGCACAGAGTTCAGGATATTCAAATGGATTGGACGATACGCTCTATCCTTTGAATTATTCAAACAATACTTTGCTTCAGAATCCAACCGTTTTGGGTTCCTCTGATGCATATACCTCTACAAGTCAGATACGCTCTCGTCGTGAGCGCTGGCAGCAGTCTAGTCCATTGGTAAATTCTTATCAGAATCATCCTTATGACGATGGCTTTAGTACCACATCAACAGGCTACGGTATACAGACTGACAACTACAGTCGCTATACCTCACAAGAGTCTCGTCCATATACCAGCAGGGTACCGGGCACAGGGTCCAGATCTGGTCGTATGAATCCAAATCGTCGTACAGTACAGCCAGCAGGTTTTGAGGGTCAATTCTCTCCTGAGGATACAATCATTTCGAGACCTATCACTCAGCAGTACACAGATGATTTGTCTTATTCAAATAGTGCATCTTCTTTCCAATCTGCTTCATCGCATGAGGGGAGAAGAAACTCACGCAATATTGCTTCTACTGAAAGGCCTTCTGTAAATAGAAGAAATAATCGCCGATCAGGACGCGGTGTTACTGAGAAGCCTAGACGTGAGGGCTTTGAGGGCTTCATGGATGCTGTTCATGAGTTCTTCTCTGATAGAACACGAGCAATTGTTACGCTTACTATCATTGTTGGTATTCTTCTGACTATGGTTATCGTCTTGTCTGTACGCAGCTGTGCATCCTCTAAGATGGGTCAGCCAACCCCTCCAACACAGGAAGTAGTACAGGAGGAGAAGAAGGATACTAAGGCTGAAGAAGAGTCCAAGAAAAATGCTGAGGAAGCTGCTCGTGCTGCTGAAGAGCAGAAGAAAAAGCAAGAGGAAGAAGAAGAGAAGGAAATCATCGTTGTTGTTAAGGTTGCAGATGGAAAGACTGCATGGATTGACATCAATCAAGGTGGAAAGAATCTCGTTGCAAAGAGTGTAACGGGACCTTGGGAGGAGACCTTCAAGGTAGATCAGACACTCACCATCAGTACTACCAAGCCTGGCGATGTTGTTGTTGAGCGTAATGGTAAGCCTGTAGAATTTGGCAAAGTAACTGCTGGAACTGCAAAGATTACCATCGATGCTCCTAAGCCTAAGAAAGATGAGAAGGCTGATTCTAAGGAGAAGTCTTCTGGATCTCAAGAGCAACAAACACAGGGCTCTAACTAGGATTTATCTAAATTAACTACGCAGCGCCTACGTGCATGAATATGCTCGTTGGCGCTTGTGTATTACAGTCCTCATAGTGCAAGAATGAGGATACACTTCACACTTAAGGAGAGGTTATGGCTAAAAAAGATGCTAGCTTTGACGTTGTATCTGAAGTAGACATTCAGGAAGTAGACAACGCTTATCAACAGGCTGTAAAGGCTGTTGGCCAGCGCTATGATTTGAAGGATACCAACTCTACTATTACTTTTAGCAAAGCAGATAAACGCGTTGTTATTGAAGCACCAAGTGATTTTGTTATTGGTCAGATTAAAGAAATTCTCAATTCCAAGTTAACCAAACGTGGAATTGATCTTAACTTCATTCAATGGGAACAAGCAAAGCCAAGCTCTGGTGCCATGATGAAGAGTGAGGGTAAGATTGTTGAGGGAATCGATAAAGAACTTGCAAAGAAGATCTCTAAGGATATCCGAGACACTAAGATTAAGGCTAAGCCAACTGTTGAGGGTGAGAAGCTTCGTGTAACAAGTCCATCTCGTGATGCACTACAAGAAGTAATTGCCTTCTTGCGTGAGCAAGATTATGGTCAGCCTTTGCAATTTAACAACTATCGATAGAGGGTTTATGTCCTACACATTTGGAATTATTACATTGGGTTGTGCAAAGAATGAAGTAGATTCTGACCGCATGCGTACACTTCTTTTGGATGCTGGACTTACAGAATCAGATCAGGTAGAAGATTGCGATGTAATGCTTGTTAACACCTGTTCATTTCTTGAGGTAGCAACCCAGAAAAGTATTGAGACTATCCTCGATGTCGCATCAGCTAAACTTGGAACAGATGCAAAATGTCCTATCATCGTATGTGGTTGCATGCCTTCTCGCTACGGTGAGGAATCTCTCAAGGAACTTATCCCTGAGGTAGCAGCCTATGTTGGTGTAGACGAAGAAGACAACATCGTAGAGCATGTATCTAAGGTTCTTGGTGTTCAACTTGCTAAGAAAGAACATGTTGGCAAGAGCTTCCTTCGCACAATTGAAGGATCTTCTGCATATGTAAAGATTAGCGATGGCTGTGATCGTTTCTGCAGCTTCTGTGCTATACCATACATTCGCGGTCGTTATAAATCACGCGATGCTCAAGAGATTTTAGACGAGGTAGCAGGCCTTCTTGAAGGTGGCGTTAAAGAGATTGTCCTTATCGGTCAGGATACCGGTGTTTGGGGTTGTGACTTTGAGGATGATAAGAATCTCGCATGGCTTCTTAAGGAAGTTGCCGCTCTAGCTCGTCCGTATGATGCATGGGTACGAGTATTGTATTTGCAGCCGGAGGGTATGACCGATGAGCTCATTAGCACTATTCGTGATACACCTGAGGTTCTAAACTATATTGATATGCCAATTCAGCACTGCAATGCAGAGATCCTAAAGGCCATGCGTCGAGAGGGTTCAACTGAGGAATATCGTGAATTATTTGCTCGTCTTCGCAAAGAGATTCCGGGAATGATTTTGAGAACTACTGGCCTTTGTGGTTTCCCAGGCGAGACTGATGAACAATTTGACGAGCTTCTTGAATTCGTTGAGGAGCAAGAGTTTGATTACTGTTCTGTATTCTCATATTCCGCTGAGGAAAACACCGCAGCTTACCATATGAAAGATCAGGTTTCAGATGATGTCAAACTTGAGCGCGAGCAGGCACTTTTAGATGTGGCCGAGGCTTCAGGTTTTAGTGCTACCGCTTCTCATGTTGGTGAGATTTGCGATGTAATCATCGATGGAATTGAAGAGACTGATGACGGTGTTGAGTTTATTGGTCACACTTGGTTCCAAGCTCCTGATTGCGATGGTGCTGTTCATATCGAAGAGGGCGAATTTGCTATTGGCGATAAGGTGACTTGTGAGCTTACAGATGCATTCTGCTATGAGCTTATTGGTGTTCCTGTTTCAGAATAAATAAAAAAAGGATGGGTTGTTGTGCTAAACGAACGTAACAAAATCTGGACTCCAGCTAATATCGTTACAGTTATTCGTATTTGCGCACTTCCGTTTTGGTTTATGTGTGCTCAACTGGTATCTAATGTACCTGTTGAGCACTTTTCTATACCTCGATTCTGGAGTGCTGTATTCTTCATCGTTCTATCTGCAACCGATAAGCTCGATGGTTATTTAGCTCGGAGTCGAAATGAAGTAACCGTATTTGGAATGTTTCTAGATCCTATTGCAGATAAGCTTTTAGTGCTTTGTGGCTTGCTCTATTTACTCGAGATTAATTGGGTATCCTCCTGGATTGTGCTTATAATCATGGCAAGAGAATTTATTGTCTCTGGCCTGCGCATGGTTGCCAGTGAGCGAGGAGTTGTTATTCCTGCCGGTAATTTGGGTAAATGGAAAACAGCGACAACACTTTTAAGTATTTGTTTATATTTAATAGCTTATATGTTTGCTCCAAGTTACAGTTTCGGTGGTTTTGCACTTATGTATCTTATAGAGGCTATTGCGACAGTTCTTCTGTATATTGCAGTTGCACTAACGCTAATAAGCGGAGTTCAATATATCGTTAATTCTAAACAGATACTTGCTGGTTAGTTCGTATAACATTTAGTTTAAATATCTGGAGGTTGTACTATGTATACAGAAGAAATTGACGCTTTGGCTTTTGAGGTTATTGATCTTGCTCGTCAGAAAGATGTCACTTTAGGATGCGCTGAGTCTTGTACCGGAGGACTTCTTGCAGGTGCTATTACTGATGTTTCAGGTGCTTCTTTAGCATTTAACGGAGGAATCGTAAGCTATGCCAATGAGGTTAAACAAGGAATTCTAGGTGTTAAATCTGAAACTCTTGTGACAGAAGGTGCTGTATCTGAAACTTGTGCACTTGAGATGGCTCATGGAGCTGTTGATGCACTTAAAGTTGATCTTGCTGTTAGTACAACCGGAATCGCAGGTCCTACAGGTGGTTCTGATGAAAAACCAGTAGGTACTGTTTGCTTTGGAATATATGGTAAAAACCAGGGAAGTGTATGGAGCAGAACCTTCACCGAGCATTTCCATGGAGATCGCGATGAGGTTCGCCTTCAAGCTGTTAAGTTTGCTTTGAATCTTTATCGTGAGCTTCTTCTTAATATCTAATAACTTTCAATAACTAAACACCCCGAAAATCTGTAAGAGGGAAGTCAGATAGCTGCTAAAATGCAGTGAGTATCAAGCCTGTATGATGTCCTTATTGTGCTTGACATCGAACGAATGTTCTCATAATCTAAAAGCACTGTAAGGACAAGGAGTCTTCATGGTTAAGAAACCAACATCCACTCGCACTATTAATGAAAAATCATATGGTGATGAGCGCGAGAAAATTCTAGAATCAACAACTGATGAGATTGTTAAGCGCTTTGGAAAAGGCGCTATCATGAAGTTTGGAGATGGGGGACCTAATTTAGAGGTTGAAGCTATCCCTACAGGTGCACTCTCTCTTGATGCCGCATTAGGTATTGGTGGTGTTCCTCGTGGTCGTATTATCGAAGTTTATGGACCTGAATCCTCTGGTAAAACTACACTTGCACTTGAGATTCTAGCTGAGGCTCAAAGCATGGGTGGCATAGTTGCTTTCATCGATGCAGAGCATGCTCTCGATCCTGTATATGCAGCGCGTATTGGCGTGGATATTGATGAAGTTCTTATTTCTCAGCCAGATACCGGAGAGCAAGCACTTGAAATCTGCGACATGCTTGTATGCAGTGGGGCGGTTGATGTTGTCGTAGTTGACTCCGTGGCTGCTCTAGTACCTCGTGCTGAGATTGAGGGAGAAATTGGTGATACAACCGTAGGTCTTCAGGCACGTCTGATGAGTCAGGCTCTGCGTAAGCTAGCAGGTAGTCTATCTAAGTCAAAGACAACTTGTATCTTTATTAATCAGCTTCGAGAGAAGATTGGTGTCATGTTCGGAAATCCTGAGACCACTCCAGGAGGACGAGCATTGAAGTTCTTCTCATCGGTTCGCATGGATATTCGCCGTAAAGATACCATCAAAGAAAGAGGCGAGATTATCGGCAATCGTGTCGGAGTTAAAATTGTAAAGAACAAGGTAGCTCCTCCATTTAAGCAATGCGAATTCGATATTATGTATGGCGAAGGTATCTCCAAAGAGGGATGCGTTTTGGATATGGGTATCGATTGCGGCATTGTTAATAAAGCAGGCGCTTGGTATACCTATGGCAATGAGCGTTTAGGACAAGGACGTGAAAATGCTAAGGAATTCTTACGTCAAAACCCTCAATATCTCGAGACAATTGAGGCTCAAGTCCGTGAGGCTTGCGGTCTTCCAGTTGTAAAGACTGACTTCATCGTTGATCGAGAAGAAGAAAATAATGAGTAGGGGTACAGTTGTATCCTTGCATATCGAAAAAACCTCAAGCCCTGCATCGAGCTTCTGTGATAAGAAGCCTCTTGCAGGGCTTTTATTTACTCTAGATACAGGTGAGCAGTTGAGGTTTTCTATTGCTCAGGATACGGCAAGAATTATAGCTAAGCGAGAGAATCTTTTTATAGGTTGCAATACTGATGATATTGGAGCATGGATTGACTCTTGTGATAATGAGGCATGTTGGTCAAAGATACTTTCACTTCTAAAAAGACGTGACTATGCTTGTGAGGAGATTCGCCGCAAACTTCTAAGTGCTGGATTTGGCGAGAAGTCTATTGATGAAGCAATTAAACGAGCATATCAGCATAAATTTCTAAACGATCAACGCTTCGCCAAAGCCTACATCAGAAGCAAAATTAATAGCGGATGGGGAAGATCTCGTATTATTAAAGAGTTGGAACTCAGGGGCATTGACATAGATTTAATTAGTGATTTCATAGCAGAGATTCTAAATGATGAGGAAGAATATCAAAGAGCTTTAGAGATAATTCAGCGCAAGCAAGTTCCAAAAACTAATATAGAACAGAAATTTATACGATTTCTTGTAGGTAGGGGATTTACTTATCCAGTTTCAAAACGTGCAACTAGACGTTATTTAGATGATATCGATTCAGATTCTGTTACCCACTAGGTGTAGTTTTTCTTTATTAAGCATGGTCTATGTGTAGTATGAACTGCTACAGAGATATTCAGTAATCGCCCTATATTCATTGACAATGCGCTTAATACTTCATATGATGTATATATCATTGAGTATTTCTCGTTCAGCACAATGCTGACGGTTTTATATAGATAGTTTTTATTTTATACCTCGTCATTTTACGCTGTCGAGAACCCCTCTTTGATGGGTTCTGTTTTGGCATGGACCAAAACGGTCTCCTGAACACTTATTTATTTAACTAATTAATAGGAGAAACATGGACAGTACTGTACTTGGGATTATTATTGCATCCCTTATTACTGCAGTGCTTGCTGTACTTATTACTGCTAAGTACATGAGCAGCAAGCGTAATGCAAAAGTAGCGGAAGCAGAACAGAAAGCTCAAGAAGCTGAGAAGTTCCTAGCTAACGCACGCAAACAATCCGAACAGATTAAAGAGAACGCCCAGCGCGATGCTGAAACCTTGAAGAAGGAAGCTGTGCTTGAGGCTAAAGAAGAGATCATTAAACTCAAGAGTGTATCTGAGGAAGAGGAGAAGGCACGCAAGGCTGAAATCCACGCACTTGAAAAGCGCATGCTTCAGCGCGAAGAGTCACTTGATCGTCGCAATGACACCCTTGATCGTCGTGAGCATCAGCTTTCTGGTCTTCAGAGTTCTCTCGACAAGAAATCTAATGAGATTGATACTCTTTTCGAGAAGCAGACTCAGGAGCTTGAGCGTATCGCTGAGCTTACCTCTGAAGATGCTCATAACGAGCTTCTCGATCGCGTAAGAAAAGATACCATTCGCGAGCAGGCTCAGATTATTCGTGAGAGTGAGCAGAAGGCAAAGATGACCGCCGATAAGAAGGCTCGCGAGATTATTACTACTGCCATTCAGCGTTGTGCTGCAGATCAGGCAGGAGAGATTACTGTAACTTCCGTTCATATTCCATCTGATGATCTTAAGGGTCGTATCATTGGACGTGAAGGACGCAACATTCGTACATTCGAACAGGTAACAGGCGTTTCTTTGGTTATCGACGATACACCTGAAACTGTTGTTCTTTCCTCATTTGATCCAGTTCGCCGTGAGACAGCTCGCGTAACTCTCGAGAATCTCATTGCAGATGGACGTATTCACCCAGCTCGCATCGAAGAGATGCACAAGAAAGCAGAAGCTCTCGTTAACGAGCGTGTTATTGAGGCGGGAGAGCAGGCAGCATTCGATTGTGGTATGCATGATTTATCTCCTGAAATCATCAAGACTCTCGGATCTCTTCGCTACCGTACCTCCTACGGACAGAACGTTCTTCAGCACTCAGTACAGGTTGCAAATCTTTGTGAGATTATGGCATCTGAGCTTGGTATCGATGGCTACCTCGCTAAGCGTGCAGGTCTTTTGCATGATATCGGAAAGGCAATCGATCACGAGATTGAAGGCCCTCATGCTGTAATTGGAGCTGATCTTTGTCGTCGCAATGGCGAGAAGGATATCGTTGTTCACGCTATCGAAGCTCACCACGCAGACATCGAGCCTGCAACTATCCTTGATTACCTTGTTATGAGTGCAGATGCTATTTCTGCCGCTCGTCCTGGCGCACGTCGTGAGAGTGCAGAGGCTTACATCAAGCGCCTTGAGAAGCTTGAAGAGATCTCTAATGCTCATGAGGGTGTTGAGAGAACATACGCTATGCAGGCAGGACGTGAACTTCATGTTATGGTTCAGCCTGAGAAGATTAGCGATAACGAAGCAATCGTATTGGCTCATGATATTGCAAATCAGATTGAAACTGAGATGGAGTATCCAGGTCAGGTTAAGGTTGTTGTAATCCGTGAATCACGAGCTGTTGATTTGGCTAAATAAAGGAATGATATGTCTGAAGCATCAAGTCTTATTGATTTTGTAGCTCAGGTAAACGGAGAAGAAAATCTTCGTGTCGAGGAAAACCTCGGAGAGGGATTTGTTCGACTTCGTGTCGCTGAAGCAGAGAGGCGACAGGCAAAACATGACATTCGTTGCGTAGAAGATATCATCGTTGAGATGCTTCGTAACTGCCGTGATGCAGGTGCGCGTCATATCTTTGTAGCGACGAATAAAGAAGATATCACCAGAACCATTGTCATGCTTGACGATGGTTCTGGTATTCCTGTTCATATGCAGGATACAATTTTTGATGCTCGTGTTACTTCAAAGTTAGAAACTATCCACATGGATAAATGGGGCATTCACGGTCGTGGTATGGCTTTGTATTCGGTTCGTCAGAACACTACGAGTGCTAAGGTAATGAGTAGTGATGCAGGTTTGGGCGCATCCATCCGTGTTGTAGTTGATACTCAGGAATTGCCTGAGAAGAAAGATCAATCAACATGGCCAGATATTTCCAAAGATGATGAGGGTAATTTACAGGTAAGCCGTGGACCTCACAATATCATTCGTACATGTTGCGAATTTGCCCTTGAGGAGCGCTCATCAGTTGTTGTACATATTGGATCTGCAGCAGAAATAGTTGCTGCAATCCGTCTGTATCACAAACCTCAATCACAAGGTTCTGATGTCTTCTTTATAGACAGTCTCGATGAACTTCCAATACTGGATCGCATTGTTTTGGCTGCGGATGCTCAAGAGCTCAAGAAGGTTACTGAGGAGCTTGGTTTATCAATTTCTGAAAGAACCTTGCATAGAATTCTTGCGCATCAAGTAGCACCATCACCAAATGTAGTTCATAAGCTCCTTCATCTTGAAGATTCTAATCAAAAGAACGTTGATCTTTTCAAAGACAGAAGAGGTCTTAAGATTTCAAAAGATGATATAGAAGAGTTTTCGCTTCATATGGAGCGTGAGTTCAGTGAGCTTGCTCAAAAGTATTATTTACAGCTTGCAAAAGACCCAAAGGTTCGTGTATCTAAAAACCGTATTACGGTTACCTTTGAGATTGATAATATGGACTAGTTAAACTCATTAATTCAAAACAGAAACGAACATTAACTGAACTACAATCGCAAAGAGGAAAAATGGATTGTTTAAAAGTTTCAAGTAAATCATCACCTTCATCGGTTGCTGGTGCAATTGCTCTGGAATGGTGAAGGATAATGTCGAAGTAAATCTTCAATGTGTGGGTGCGGGTGCTGTAAATCAGGCTATGAAAGCCGTGGCTATTGCACGAGGATTTCTCATTCCTTGTGGTTACGATATATCAGTAGCTCCCGTATTCTCTGAGATAGAAATAAACGGCACAACACGCACCGCCCTTAGATTGGCTGTCTATGTGCACACAGTACAGCTCTCTTCAGCTAATACTCAGCAGAGTGCAAGCTAATTAACTTGTTCGACTATTTTATACGCATAAAGGATACCTATGGAAAATCTATCCCAGCTCGTTGGTAAGACCTACTACGTTCGTACCTTCGGATGTCAGATGAATATGCACGATTCAGAACGTGTAGCAGGTCTTTTGGAATCAAAGGGCTGTATTGCTGTTGATCATCCTAATTCTGCTGATATCGTTATTTATATGACTTGTTGCGTTCGAGAGAATGCTGATCAGAAGCTCTATGGTCAGGTTAGCGCTATGGTAAGCGCTCCAGATTCACCATCAGGCAAACGTGTCGTTTGTATTGGTGGATGTATCGCTCAGCGCGACGGTGAGACTATTCGCAAACATATGCCAAATGTTGATGTTGTTTTCGGAACCCAAGCTATAGGCCGTATGCCAGGTATGGTTGCACATGCTTTCGAGCAAAAAGAAAAGGCATTGCTCGCAGATACTGTAGAAGATTACAGTGGGTTCTCAACGGATCTTCCTTCCAAGCGTGAGCGAAAAGTTCATGCATGGGTACCTATCATGACAGGATGCAACAATTACTGCACCTATTGCATCGTTCCACATGTACGTGGAAGGGAAGTATCTCGACCAATTGAAGACATTGTTGCTGAGTGTGAGGCACTTGTTGCTGATGGTGTTCGTGAGATTACTCTTCTTGGACAAAACGTCAATTCTTACGGAAAGAATATCTACGGGGAGCATTGTTTCGGAAAGCTCTTGCGTGAAGTTGGCAAAACTGGCATTGAGCGCATTCGCTTTACCAGCTCTAATCCGCATGATCTAGATGATGACATCATTGCCGCTATGGCTGAAGTTGATGCCGTAATGCCTCATTTGCACCTTGCAGTACAGTCTGGAAGTGACGATGTATTGCATCGTATGAATCGCAAATATACCGCTGATCAATACATCAAGCTTGCTCATAAACTTCAGGAAAATGTTCCAGGTCTTTCTCTTACAACTGACATTATCGTTGGTTTCCCAGGAGAGACAGAGGAAGATTTCCTCGAGACACTTAAGCTTGTTGAGGCTGTAAAATTCAACTCTGCATTTACCTTTATTTACTCACCGCGTGAGGGAACTCCTGCTGCAAAAATGGAGATTGGAGCAACTCATGAGGAGATTCAAGATCGCTTTGATCGTCTTGTTGAGGCAGTTCAGGAAAATGCTTATATTGCAAATCAGCGCGAACTCAATACTCGTGTCGAGGTACTTGTAGAGGATGTTTCCAAAAAGAATGAAAATATTCTCATGGGCCATAGTGAGAAGAACGTTACCGTGCACTTCCCATTGCCTGAAGGATACAGTGCATCTGATCTTTTCGGCAAATTAGTCGATGTTGACGTTGAGGAAGCAAAGACTTGGTATCTCAAAGGTAAGATGGTAGGTGAGCCTCGCTAATGGAGCAGGTTGTAGCTTTTGTTGGTCCTACCGCATCAGGAAAAAGTTCACTTGCAGACAACCTTGCTCTTCATTTGAAGAGTGAGGTTGTCTCTGTAGATGCAATGCAAGTTTATCGTGGTATGGATATCGGTACTGCTAAAGTACCAGTTGATGAGCGTCTTGTCCCACTTCACATGGTAGATGTTGTTGATATTTCAGAATCCTATTCAGCTGAGCTTTTTCAGCATCAAGCACGAGATGTATGCGATAACTTGTTTGCTGAAGGTAAACTTCCTATTTTATGTGGTGGAACAGGTCTTTATCTCAATGCCGTTATTGACGAGATGGATTTTCCTAAAGGAAGAATCGATTCTCAAAGGCGCTCTGAATATATGGAGCTTGCTGATAGAGAAGGTGCTCAGTATATGCACAATCTTCTTTCTCAAAGAGATCCAAAATCATCTGAACTTATCCATCCAAATAATGTACGACGTGTTATTCGCGCACTAGAGTTACTCGATGAAGGTAAGTCTTATCATGAAGTTCATAAGGGACTTTACAAGAGAAAACCGCACTATAATGCGACTATTTTTGGATTACTTTGGCCTCGAGAGATCTTATATGACAGAATTAATCAACGTGTCGATATGATGTTTGATCAAGGCTTGGTCGAGGAGGTTCGAAACCTTTGTAATCTTGGACTTGAAGGTCAACTAACATCAAAGCAAGCAATTGGTTATAAAGAAATCTTAGATGCTTTTGCGGGACATATCACCTTAGATGAGGCAAAAGAGTTAATCTGCCAAAGGTCTCGCAACTATGCCAAGCGACAGATGACTTGGTTTAAGAAAGATGAGCGTATCATCTGGCTTGATATGGATAAGATACATAGTGAGCAGGAAGCTTTGGATTTCGTTCTAGAGCATCTATCGTAAGATTTAAGAGCTTTATTTATAATATTAGCTTCATATTCCGAAAAGGAAGTAGCGTATGGCTCAAAAGCGTATACAAGAGATGTATTCAACTGAAATTCCACCCGAGCGTGCAATGCTCGTTGGAGTTGATATGAAAAACCAGGAGTGGCCACTGGACCTTTCGCTAGCTGAGCTTGAACGTTTGGCTGAAACTGATGGTGCCGAGACAGTCTTTACTCTGACTCAAAAGCTATCACGTCCCGTATCAGCTACTTTCATTGGTTCGGGTAAAGTTGAAGAGATGGTCGGATACGCTCAGCGCATGAATGTTGATGTAATCATATTTGATGATGAGCTTACTCCTTCTCAACAAGCTAATCTCGAAAAGGCAGTGGGAAAGAATATCAAGATTATCGACCGCACTGCTTTAATCTTGGATATTTTTGGTCAGCATGCAACTACTCGCGAAGGTAAGCTACAAGTACAACTTGCACAGCTTCAGTATCTTTATCCACGTCTTCGCGGAATGTGGTCTCACCTTGTAACCGAACAGCAGCGAGGTGGAATTGGAGGTCGATTCGGAGCAGGAGAGTCTCAGCTCGAAGTTGACCGTCGACAGGTAAAGAAACGCATTTCGGCTCTTCGTCAGGAACTCAAAAAGCTCGGAGTGCAACGTGATACCCAATCCAAGGCACGAAAGACCACAGGAGTCTTCTCAGTGGCCTTAGCGGGTTACACAAATGCTGGTAAGTCGACACTGCTTAATTTATTGAGTGAGGCAGATGTATATGCTAAAGATGAGTTGTTTGCAACGCTCGATCCAACCACTCGATCTATTGCTCTTGAAGAGGGTAGGAAGATTACCCTAACTGACACTGTCGGATTTATTCAAAAGCTTCCTCATACGCTCATTGAATCTTTCAATACAACTCTCAGTGAGATTAAGTCTTCTGATCTTATTTTGAAGGTAGTAGACGTATCTGATCCAAATTTTGAGCGTGAGCTTAAATCGGTAAACGATGTCTTGCATAAGATTAAGGCGGATGATATCGATTACTTGAAGGTATTTAATAAATGTGATTTGCTAAGCAAAGATGAATTGGCATTTTTGAAAACGCTTCATCCCGATGCAATCTTTATTTCAGCATTAACTGGAGAAGGAATTCAGGAGTTGTTGTATCAAATTGCAAAGCAAGCAAGTAAAGCGGATACTACACTGACATGTCACATTCCATTTGATAAGGGTCAGCTTATTAATATTGCTCACGAGAGGTGCCAAGTAATACGAGAAGTCTATGACGATGAGGGTTTGAATCTTACAGCTCGCATTCCAGAAGATCTCATTGACGCCTTTAAGCCTTATGCTGCTGAATAATTAAATAGAAATAAAGCCTCCTTCATATATATGAGGGAGACTTTATTTTTTTCGATGTTAAAAGTAACGAAGAAGTCCGACAACTTTACCTAAAATGATTGGATTTCTTACATATATTGGCTCCATGTAGTCATTTTCAGGCTGCAATCGAATGCAATCTTCTTCCTTGTAAAAGGTTTTAACAGTCGCACTATCATCTATAAGGGCAACTACAATTTCTGTGTTATACGCCGTGGATTGCTGCTTAACAATAACGAGGTCACCGTCATTTATACCTGCATTTATCATTGAATCTCCGCGTACTCGCAAGATAAAATCGCCACGAGAATTGGTGAGCTCTCTTGGAACAGCAATATGATCTTCAATGTTCTCGATAGCGAGAATAGGAGTTCCTGCAGCTACCTCACCAAGTAGAGGAAGTAGATCTACTGAATTTAGGATTCGCTCCTGCTCTTCTGTAAGCTCTGAGCGAATGTCATCATCGATTGGTTCATCATCGAGCTTTATCAAAAGTTCAATTGCACGTGGTTTCTTTGGATCACGTTTAATATAGCCGTCCTTCTCAAGTCTGTTCAAATGAACCGCAACGCTTGAAGTAGAGGAGAGCTTAACTTCTTCTGCAATTTCTCTAACAGTTGGAGGATATCCGTATTCCTGGACAAACTCACATATAAATTTATATATTTTTTCTCGACGTGGTGTCAAAGGTTTTGTCATGTATGCCTCCTCGCATCACTCATAGTATAAGTAACAAAAAAGAAAAAAGCAAACATTCGTTCGACTATTCTTAATACTGAGATGGTTCTATATCTCGAGGTAAATAGCTCATTTTTAAACATGTCCGAGCCTTGTTGTATAACATACATACGATATAGAGGAGGATCCCATGAGTATGAAGATGAGCGTGGCTGCAGTAGATATGTTTGAAATTGAAAAGGTTAGTAGTAATGAAGCAGCCAATAAGCCGAAATTTAAAGTAGTAACCACCAACGATCTTGCAAATCCATTTACTTTCGATGATGAGATTGAACTGAAACGACCTCGAATTACAGAGAAACAGAAGAACTTGATTTTTGCTGTGACAATGGCTGTAGTATTTACCATTAGTCTCCTTGCATTTATTCAAGACTCTATTCATACGAGTCGAGTTCATGAACTCATTCAAGCATCACCTGTTGAACAAGTTGTTGTAATGCCGGGGGATACATTGTGGAATATTGCAAATCAATATTGTCATAACAAAATGGATTTACATGAATTTGTATATTATGTTTCCGAAATAAATAACTTACATGATGCAACATTGATAAATGGTCAGGTTCTAAATGTGCCCTCTCTGTAAATAAAATATTCTGTAGCAATCAGATGTAATTACATATTACGGTATAAACTATACAATATATGGTAGAATCTCTTTATAACGACATAAGTTCGTTTGGATTTTACTATATATTGTATTTGTTTAAATACTGGGAGGACTCATGCGTTGTCCAAAATGTGGTCATACTGATTCAAAAGTTATTGATTCAAGGCCTTCAGAAAACCAAGAGGCAATTCGAAGAAGACGAGAGTGCACATCATGTGGACATCGTTTTACAACGTATGAACGACGTGATGAATCGCCATTGCTCATCGTAAAAAAAGATGGAGCAAAGGAAATCTTTAATCGCGAAAAGCTGCTTCGTGGACTTGAGACAGCTACAGTTAAACGTGATATTGAACTTGAACAGCTTAATAATTTGATTACCGATATCGAGCTAAGCCTCAAAGATCAAGGCATTTTTGAGATTCCAAGTACCAAGCTTGGTGAAATGGTCCTCATAAAGCTAAAGGACCTCGATAAGGTAGCATATGTACGTTTTGCATCAGTATATCGTGATTTTAAAGACATCGACGAATTTAATGAGGAATTAAGGAGCTTATCTAATGGCACAGACCGATAACATTAAACTTCCTATAAAGCGTCTCGACCCATCCGTAGAGCTTCCAAGTTATGCTTATCCTGGTGATGCTGGTCTTGATATTCGTAGTTCTGAAGACGTTGAACTTGCTCCATTGGAGAGGCGTCTCATTCATACTGGACTTGCCATTGCTCTACCTGATGGCTTTGCGGGATTTATGCAACCACGCAGCGGTTTGGCTATCAAGGAAGGCCTTTCAATTGTAAATACACCAGGCCTTATTGATGCGCATTACCGCGGTGAATTGATGATTATTGCAATTAACACTGATTCTAAGAATACAATTCACATCAAGCGTGGAGACCGTATTGCTCAGCTTGTAATTCAACGCGTTCCTGCTGTTGAGCTCGTAGAAGTTGATGAGTTAGATAAGACCGAGCGTGGTGAAGGTGGCTTTGGATCTTCAGGTAAAGCCTAAGTTTACATGCTAATTCATGAATGGTTTTAACGCTGTATCATGAAAAAATATTTGCATTATGAAACGGAAAGATCAAAGTGGTCTTTCCGTTTTTCTTTATAATTCCCATTTTGATATGTTTACCTGGTAATATTGTTCTAACTTATTTATGTAACATAGTTTTAATATGTCTAGGATGTTACCAACAGACAAAAGCATCTTGTCTGAGGATATAAACACATCTATAGTATTAGAGACCTCAAGAGCGGTTTCAAACTGCCAAGGGAGCACAATCTAATATAAGCTCGTAAACCATATTGGATTGAGCATATATCTCTTAATTTAATACCTAAATCGCCTGGTCGATTTAGGTATTTTTTTGAACTAACTGAGGATAAGTGAATAAGGAGAAAGGGTAGGAGATGGCAAGTCAAGAAATCATTGATGTAGATGACCGCGTGAGACCACTGAAGGCAATTCCGTTGGGACTTCAACATATGATGAGTATGTTTGGAGCTGCGGTTTTAGTTCCATTACTTTGTGGAATGCATCCTTCACTTGCAATTATGTGCTCTGGTATTGGTACTATGTGCTATCTCTTGATAACGAAGAATAAAATCCCAAGTTATCTTGGTGGTTCTTTTGCTTTCATTAGTCCAATTGCTCTTATAGGTGCAACCGAGGGAATAGAAGCTGCTCTTTCGGGCGTAATTGCTTCAGGTGTCATCTTTCTATTGGTTGCACTAATTATTAAGTTTATTGGTACCGATTGGATGGATAGAGTGCTTCCTCCAGCACTGGTAGCAAGTGTAATCATCGTTATTGGTATGGGACTATCAGTTACAGCTGCAAGGATGGCTATTTACGGAGGTGCTGATACTTTCTCTCTTCAGAGTATGACAGTTGCAGCAATAACATTGTTTGCGGCAATTTTGTTCTCATCATTACCAGGTGCGATATCTACTATGCCGGTTTTGCTTGCAATAACCATAGGATATCTTTCAGCTATGGGTATGGGGATGATTGATTTAACTCCTGTCAAAGATGCGGCATGGATTGGTCTTCCACAGTTTATTTATCCTAAATTTAGCATGCAGGCGATTGTCCTTATTGCTCCTTTAGCATTCGTTGTCGTCATTGAACATATCGGGCACCTTCTTACAGTGGGAGAGGTCGTAGGTCGTGATTATAAGTCAGATCTTCCAAGATCATTAGCTGGAGATGGTGTTGCAACTATTATTGCTGGTTGTGTTGGAGCTCCTCCTACAACAACCTATGCAGAGAATATTGGTGTTATGAGTGTTACGAAGGTGTACTCTACTCAGGTATTTTGGTATGCAGCTTCTATTGCATTGGTAATTGGAGGCTTTATTCCTAAAGTGGAAGCATTGATTGAAACAATCCCAGCACCTGTAATGGGCGGCGTTTCTCTGTTGTTGTTTGGACTCATTGCAAGTAACGGTCTTCGAATGCTTGTTACTAATCATGTCGACTTCTCTGACAATAGAAACCTTATGATAGTTAGCGTAGTGTTGGTCTTAGGTGTTGGAATGGAATGTGCGGGTATTGCAATTCCTGTTGGTGCTTATCAGATTCCAGGAATGGCTACCTCAGCTATTATCGGTATTATCCTTAATCTTATTATTCCAGATCGACAAGAAGCTGTTGCTGAAGAGCAGGTTGATCTCTAAACCTTTCTATTTAATATAAAAATAGTAATAATCCCCAGCATCCATTACTGGTTGTTGGGGATTTTATTATGCTCATAAAGCTTTCTGAGAGCTTTATGAGACGATTTAAATAACCCATCCTCTCTCTGTTCTGCTTTAAGAATTAAGACGGAATAAAAAGAAATGACGCAGCATCATAAGATACTGCGTCATTGAATGATTTCTATGAAAGATTATATAAATCTTATAGGTCGACAAGCTCTTCGCCGTGAGCCTTCTCATCCTCAGGAATGAGCAAGTTCAATACGATTGCTACAAGAGCAGAAAGTGCCATACCAGGGATCTCGTAAGCACCGAGAGGAAGTACAACGCCTGCGCACTCCATACCAATTCCCAATACGAGAGTGATACTTACAATCATGAGGTTACGGTTTACATTAAAGTCAACCTTGTTAGATACAAGCATGAGCAAACCATTGCTTGCTACAAGTCCGAAGAGGAGCAAGAGAACTCCACCCATTACAGGGGTTGGAATGGACTCAATAAGGAACTCTACCTTAGGCATACATCCACCAACTACAAGTGCAACACCAGCTGCATACCAGAAGATCTGAGTAGCGTATACCTTTGTAATGCTGAGAACACCAATGTTCTGTGCATAAGTAGTAGCAGGTGCAGAACCGAGGAAACCTGCGAAGATGGTTGCGAATCCGTCTCCAGCGAGGGAGCGAGAAATATCCTCACGATAGTCCTTATTTACAACCTCACCAACTGCGAGCAAGTGACCAATGTTCTCGATGATTACGATGAATGCCAAAGGTCCGATGAGTAAAACGGCCTTCATGTTGAACTCAGGAGCTACAAGCTCAGGGAATCCAAACCATGCTGCCTGCTTAACTGGAGTGAAGTCAACCATTCCCATTATGTAGGCAAAAATGTATCCAACGATCATTGCCAAAAGAATTGACATTGCAGAAATTGCTCCAGGCATTGAAGAGAAGATAACTGCAGCAGCCAATGTAACAGTTGCTACAATAAGTGACTGAGCAGAGAATTCAACTCCACCACCATAAAATGCCATTTTAACTGCATTTGCAGAAAGACCAAGTCCAATAACTACAAGGATAGATGCTACTACAACTGGAGGAAGAATACGATCCATCCAATTTGTGCCTGTGTACTTAATAATGTAGGCAACTACAACAATTACGATACCGCAGGCAATAACTCCTGAGAGAGCAGCTCCGACACCTTCACTAGCTACAAGAGCAATAAGAGGACTGATAAAAACAAAAGATCCGCCAAGGTAGCTTGGGATGCGATTTCTTGTAATTAAGAGATAAATAATAGTACCAACACCAGAGGCTAAAATAGCTAGCGATGGATTAAATCCGACGAGCAATGGTACTAATACTGCTCCTCCAACCATACAGAGAAAATGCTGGAGTCCCATAAGAAAAGCTTTGTGTGGACTCAAGTTTTCATCAACGTCAATAATCTTTTGACTTGCCATACTCTTCCTTTCACGTACTTGCTAATCTCTTTAAGCGATACACGGGCATCTCATCGAGATTGTTTGAGGTGCTTATAGAGATAAAGCTCGGACCTAGTTGATAGGAAGGGTTAATAAGTTCGAGCTTCCCTTGACAGTCATATACCGCTCATGAACTATTAAAAATTATACAAAGACAAAAAACTGGTACCAAAAGTTAAAACGTAAACGGTTATTTATTATCCAGGAATGGTTATTGATTAATAGTCAAGTAGTGAATAGATAAACGGTAATTAAACATATTTGTACAGCATATAATATGCATTTATCCACATAAAATAAATTTTCAACTGGTTTAGCCTGTTTTTATAAATACCTAGAGTATCTGATATCTGATGATGTAAATGGATATAAGAGTAACAGAGTCACTCTCTCTGATTTCCTACACACCTATAGGGTAGAAAACCTTTATCCTTATAGTAAATACTAATCCTAGAAAGGATGATTAGCATGGATAAGATTTATGACCTTGTAATTATCGGTGCTGGACCTGCTGGTCTTACCGCTTCTTTGTATGCAACTCGTTCAATGCTTGATGCAGTAGTTCTTGAAAAGCTTAGTCCTGGAGGTCAGGTAGCTACTACTACAGAAATTGACAATTATCCAGGTGTTCCAAATACCGATGGATTTACTCTTTCAGAGATTATGAAAAAACAGACCCAGGATCTCGGTGGTGTAATCGAACTTACCGAGGTTAAATCATTGTCTAAAGATGAGGAAACAAGTCTTTTCACTATTGAAGCCAATAAGACATACCAATCTCGCACTGTAATTGTTGCAACTGGTGCTAAGCCTCGCATGGCTGGTTTTGAGGGTGAACAAGAGTTTACAGGACGAGGCGTATCTTATTGTGGTAACTGCGATGCTATGTTCTATCGTGGCAAAGATGTTTACGCAATTGGCGGAGGAAACACTTCAATTGAAGAAGCTCTATTCCTTGCTAATATGTGTGAACATGTAACCATTTTGGTCCGTAAAGACCACATGAGGGCTCAGAAGGTCCTTCAAGAACGTGCTGAGGCCAATCCTAAGATTGATATTCGTTACAATACATCAATTGTAAAGGTAGAAGGGGATAAGGCTCTTGGAAAGATTACATTTAAAGATAATGTAACAGGGGAGCTATCCTATGATGAATTCCCAGAAGGTTCAAAGGGTGTCTTTGTCTTTGTAGGACATCAGCCTGTCATCGATTTGCTCGGCGATATGGTTGAGTATAGCCCAGCAAAAGCTGTAATTACTGATGAATGGATGCGCACGAAAACAGAAGGCCTCTTTGTTGCCGGAGATCTTCGTGAGTGCCCAATACGACAAATCATAACTGCAGCTGCTGATGGTGCTGTCGCATGTAGTGCGGCTGCTGCATATGTAGGTCAGCATATTAATAACTAATAGTACTATTTAACTGGTATAACATTTATAAGCCTAATCCTATACTATAGGGTTAGGCTTATATTAATTTAAGGTTTGTTTAAGGTTGGTTTACTGTTTAAAATAAACTAATTTGGAATACTTTCGTTTCATTTGATACTCTAAATAAATATCAATGGCAAATACAAATATAGATAGAATAAATTTAGATCTAATAAGATCTATCAAGAATTAAAATTTGATTCTAAAGATAAGTTGAATTTAATTATTAGGCTGCCACTGATATGGGATAAATGAGAATTCTAAATCGTAATTAAGTCCAGACCAGAAAGTAAGGATATAGGCGAAATTATCCGTGACTAAATACTCATGTCATATATTTAAAAACGCTTAAAACGGCTCTCAGAGCGTCTAAATTCGGTCATATTTATGATATGGATTGATATCTCAGTTTTATACTAAAACTGAGAAAGTTAATGATTAAGCATTCAAAGAAATGATTTAATCAACTTAAAACAAAGCGATAACTATATGAGAACTAATATAGTAAGGCATCAATATAAGTTCCGGGAAGTCTATTAATTAGATTTAGATTTCGAGATCTGATTCACTAATATAATTTAGGATAAAAAGGTAGCTTAAACGGATATATAAGGACTATAGATATATAAGAGCTCGTTATACACCTAATTTATAATTATAATATGATAATATATCTTATGTAACCTAACTATATCCTTACTTATTTATTACTATACTCTCGTAGGTATATATACGTTTCTCATGACGATTCTGAATTGATCTTAAATATATCATCAAAAAAGTTTTACGGATGTGTTAGATTCTCAAATCTCGCTATAAATTGCAAAGACTAATTTAATTTCAAAATAAATAAAACTGTAAAAGTTATCTAATATCATTCGATACCATTTATGCTTGTACATTCTGTAAATAGAGGACTAATGCCACTCTCCTACTAACATTACATTTAAGTGTTATAAATCGACCCATTCCCCTCTTTTAAAACTTATATATAAATAGTAAAACCACAGGTAAATACCTATATTTAATGTGACTAAGTAATATAAAATCCTATTGTAGACAGCTTTTCTATTTGATATTCTCTCCTTAAGTTTTTAGACCTTAAGGAGGTTTACATATGAAAGCAATTGTCGCAACCAAAGATCATAAAGCAAAGGTTATCGAGAAAGAGCTTCGTCCTCTAGAGTCTGGTGAAGCTTTATTAGATATGGAATGTTGTGGTGTGTGCCATACGGATATGCACGTCAAAAATGCAGACTATGGTGATCAGACCGGTCGTGTACTTGGACATGAAGGTATTGGTCGAGTCATTGCAGTAGCCGATGACGTTACTTCTCTCAAGATTGGAGACCGTGCTAGTGTTGCATGGTTCTATGAGGGCTGCGGTCACTGTGAATACTGTGTTTCTGGCCGCGAGACCCTCTGTAGAAACGTAAAGAATGCAGGTTATACCGTCGATGGCGGAATGAGTGAGCAGTGCATTGTTAAAGCAGACTATGCTGTTAAAGTTCCAGATGGTCTTTCTTCAGAAGCAGCAAGTTCAATTACATGTGCAGGCGTTACTACCTATAAAGCCATTAAGGAAAGTAAGATACGCCCTGGTCAATGGCTTTTGATTTCAGGACTTGGTGGACTTGGAAATCTAGCACTGCAATATGCTAAGAACGTATTTGGAGCAAAGGTTATAGCTGTTGATATCAATGATGCTCAGCTTGAATTTGCTAAAGAGATGGGTGCAGACATCTGCATCAATCCTCTCAGAGAAAACGTTGGTGAGTACGTTCAAGAGAAAGTCGGCGGAGCTCATGCAGCTGTTGTAACTGCAGTTAGTAAAGCTGCTTTCAATGATGCAGTTAATGCGATTCGTGCAGGCGGTACCGTTGTTGCTGTAGGTCTTCCGGTAGACACAATGGATCTCAGTATCCCTCGCCTAGTACTCGATGGTATTCAGGTAATAGGATCTCTCGTAGGAACTCGTGAGGATCTTGCTGAAGCATTCCAATTTGGAGCAGAAGGCAAAGTTGTGCCTCGCTGTGAGTTGCGTCCAATGGAAGATATCAACGATATTTTCGAAGAGATGGAACAAGGAAAGATTAAAGGTCGCATGGTTATCGATCTTAAGCATAAGTGCAATCACAATCACTAATACTAAAGGGGAGCTCACAAATAGTGAACTCCCCTTTTTTCTTTTGAAATTATTCTATACAAAGAACAATGAATGAATCCAGTTAATGACAATGAACACATATGACAAAATACTGAAAACTACAGCTAGAGTCTGCTTATTGCGATAAAGTTCAACAAAGAACAAGATTGCAAATACAAAAGCTAGGATTGGAAATAAGTAAGTATAAATCACTGTTATAAATTCCTTTATACTAAGATGTTACCATCGGCATCTTCCGGTTTAGTCAATGCAACGATTCCCTGGACAAATCCGATAAGAGTTGGAATTCCGGTCCAGCAGAAGAGAATGCAAAGGATTCCAGCACCAGTTTTACCAGCATAAAAGAATTGTGCACCCATTCCACCTAGCAAAAGAGCAAACAATGCGTATCCAACTTTATTTACAGGGGTCATTATATCTCCTAACCCATTACGTGCATCTATAGCACTAATTCAATAACAGTAGTTTATTTAACTTTATTAGTATTTATAAGTCAATATTCTTATATATATAAATAAATAATCCGCTTAGCCTATATACTTCCCTGGTTTAAGAAAAAGCCACCCTCGAATGAGAGTGACTTGAGTAGAAAGATCGTGAATAAGATTATTCTTTATTCTCTGATAGTTTTTCTAGATAGAAACACATTTCATCCTTGAATTCGCTCATTTCATTACGGAATTCGCTCATTTCATTTCTATATTTAGCTTCTTGTTCTGCTTTATCTTCAATAATTTTGTAAGGAATGAAAGCAGAGTATACGAATAAGGAGCCAATTATTAACAGGCTAAATGCATCTCCAACAGTATAAGTACTTCCGTGAATAGAATTTGCTTCGACCAAAATTACTATAAAAGCAATGAAAAGGGTAACTTCTGCAATAATACAAAGAATCGAAGCAATTTCATATGCGGTATAACGCTTGAAATAGCTTTTTATAAGATCCTCATTATTGTCTCGGTGTAACTTAGCACCACATGACCCACAATACTTATTATTTGCGAGATTCTCATTACCACATATTGCGCACGAAATAATATTTGGTTTTCTGATTTTATCCGATTCTGAATTATGGTCATAGGAGTCAGAATTATCTTCTTCAGACAACTCCGATAAATATACCAATTGACTGCCACAACCTGCACAAAATATACTTTTTTCAGGATTCACTGTCCCGCAAATTTCACATTTCATTAAATAACATCCTTTAATCGATCAATAGTAATATATAAGGAAGTCGCTCTCATAAGAGAACGACTTCCTTTAAATTGATACGTAATTTAAGCGTCGATACGACGTGCCATAGCCTCTTCGTAATCCTTGGTTCCAACAAAGATCTCGTTGGTGTAAGGGTTCTTGTGAAGCTTCTTAGAGCGATAAATAATGTAGCAAAGAGCTGCAATGTTAGCAATAAGAGCAATGATAGAAATACCAAGGTTGATGCTTGGGTTGTTTACAGACTGTACTGCAAACTTTGAGTTGTCGAGGAAGTTAGGGAAAACCTGTGCGAACATGCACCAAATTGCGAGGGTGTTAGCACGGTTCTGAATCCAAGCTCCCTTGTTCCAGCATGCATTAGCAATGGTTGGAGCCAAAAGCAATGCAAATCCGCAGTACCAAGCATGTGTTGGCAAGCAGTTGTAGGTATAGCAGAAGTTCCAAAGGTCATATGCACCAATGAATACCCAGGTCATATCAGGCCAAAGCATATCTTCTTCGCCCTTAGATACGTAAATACCAAACCATCCGGTCATACAGAAGATGTTAATCATTCCAGCGATACCATTGAGTACGTTGTGCCATCCACCATAAAGGGTTACACCCTCAGAGGAAAGCCAAGTAGCACCGAATTCAGTAACGCGGAATGCGCTCTCGAAATCAGAAACAACAGCGATCATGATGTTGATAGCTACGATTACAAATGGGAAGCACTTAAACCAGTGAGCTTTACCAATCTTGCCCCATCCGTACTTAATAGCCATAAAGCCGATGCAGCCTGCAGTTGCTGCGTAAAGCTTTGAATAATGGAACCAAGATCCCATCTGCATGATGGTTGGGTTAGTAAGCGCCCACTCAGCCCCATTCTTAGCTGCTACGTTCAATACAATGAAGTAAACAGTAAGAACGATAGGAAGACCAATAAAACAAGCAATTCCGCCTGCCTTAGTGCGTCTTGAAAGCTCATTGAATCCAATGAGTGCTGCAAATACCATGACCCATCCGAGCCACTGATAGATAGCATTGCTTCCGTATACCTGGAAAAGCATAGCCACTCCCTTTCTGTGTATATACATATACCTTATAGAGTCATCTGGAATATCTGACCAGTCAACTTTTGCATTTTAAACAATAGTCAAAATTGCATACTGGGTCAATAAATATCTTATAATTTGCTATCTTGAATCCATTTAAGGAGAAATATATACCTTTTAACCGCTCGAGTTATAGTTATAAAAATACAGCCGTCTCCCCTTTCGGAAAGATGGCTGTACATTTAATATAACTTAGTTTAGCAAATGCCTAAAAGACCCAATGCAATACCAAGAAGCATAATGATAACCATTACCTTGTTGACATTAACCTTCTTGGAACGTAGGAGCCAGAAGGTAAAGAGTGTTACGCAAAGTGGCACAAGTCCTACCCAAAGTTGATCAAGGTAAGTCTGAAGCTTAATTGCTTCCATTGCGCCGTCTTTTCCTGCAACTTCACCCAGAGTAATGATTGTTTTGAACTTAACGTTTGATGCGGTCATAGAACCCATCATCATAAGTCCCAAAAGGCTTGAGGACTTAGTTAAGATCTTCATTCCTCCACTCTCATACATCTTCTTAATAGCGTTAGCTCCGAAGGAGAAACCACCATATAGAGCATAATAGTGAATCAAAAATGCTGGGATGTTATAAAGAAGCAAGAATACAATTGCTCCCATAGGAGATCCGGTAGCTGCAAGAGAAATACCGATACCAGCTGCAACAACACGCAAGATACCCCAGAAGAAGGAATCTCCAATACCAGAGATAGGTCCCATCAAAGATGCTTTAACTGCTGTAATTGAGCTTGCATCAAATGTAGGATCTTCGCTGTTTTGCTTCTCCATGGATGCTACGAGACCAACAATGAAGTTATTGATGTGCATAGTAGCATTCATTGAACCATGTAGTATGACGAATGAGAGCTTCTGTCTTCTCTTCATCTGTCTTGTAATAACGATTGATTACAGGCAAAATGCTGTAGAGAAAGCCGATTCCGTGATACTGAGTAGCACCGGTACGACTTGCATTCATTGTCCAAGAGCGCCAGAAAACTGAGCGCAACATCTTCTTATCTTCAGGACTTAAATTCTCTTGAAATCTCATGCGAAGAAATCCTCCTCTTCCTCTTCGAGGGTCATGTGCTCAGGTTTAGAAGCAACTGTTCCAGAAGAAAGCTTATTAATTTCCATATCACGCTGTGCTTCTACAACACAGATGATGATACCAATAGCAGCAACTGCTACTGCAGGAAGCTTCAAATAAGCTGTGAGGATAAATCCAAGAATATAAAATACTGCGAGCTTGTCGTCCCAGAGGAGTTTCATAAGCATTGCGAAACCTACTGCAGGCAACAATCCACCTGCAGCCTTTAGTCCAGCCATAACGTTTGCTGGAATGTTCTGAACGAAAGCATTTACAGGCTCACTACCAAATAATACGCCTACGAAAGAAATAAGAGCAATGATGAGGTAGTAAATTACCCAAGTACCATAATGAAGAGCAACGATCTTGCGTTGACTTCCCTCAGCTGCAGCACGATCGAAAGCTGGTGCAAAGAGGTTCATGAATACGTTCTTCAAGAACATAACGATAAATGCAGCGAGCATTCCAATAGGCACTGCCAATGCAAGTGCTGCATCAGTGTTAAGTCCAGAAATAATAGCGAAGGTTGTAGCCATGGTAGTTGCTGTTACAGGCTCAGCTGCAATAACACCACCGATGTTTACATTACCTAAGAATACAGCCTCGAGTGCAGCTCCCATGAGTACACCTGTGGTCATATCTCCCATCAAAAGTCCGGTAACCAAACCTACAACCAAAGGACGCTCCATCATGGACTGTCCGGTTAGGTAGTTACCTGCAAAGCAGATAAATACTGCAAGAGCCGCGAGGCTTGCATATGTCAACATTTAGTTCCCCTTAAATCTTTGTGAGTGCGTCAGCGAGTGACAACTTAGGATTAGTAGGAAGCACCTGATTATAAGTCTCTACCTTATCAATCTTTGCGAGCTCACGAGCAGCTTCAAGCTCCTCAGGATTGAGCTGTACTGATGGGAAGACCATAACCTTGGATGCTGGATCTGACTTATCAAAACGACCAACATTTGCAACGTTGATAGCATCGATATCCTCAACGTTTTGAGCAAGCTTCAAAGCATCGGATACAGAATTTACGATTACGAAAATACGCTTATCTTTAGCGCGAGGATCGTTGAATACGCCAACAGCGTCATCAACGGTACGGATAAGAAGCTTCATGCCGCTTGGTACAGCCATCTTAAGAGTCATCTGAGTAACTTCATTAGATGCTGCTTCATCATTAGCAACTACGAGCAATGGAGCGTTGAGCTCCTTTGTCCATACAACAGCTACCTGTCCGTGAATGAGTCGATCGTCTACTCGAATTTGAGGAATCATGGTTTAAATCCTTCCATGGTTGATTGATATATCTTTATAAGTCAAATCCGGCTTAAAAGAAATCATCCTCGTCTTCCTCTACTGGAAGAGAGGTAGGAACTACTACAGGGTGGCTCTCCTCTATTGCCTCATTAATATCGTCAATAGTGATAGGTCCATCACCTGCAGAAAGAATAACAGTCAGTGCCAAAGGGAGATTAGTGTTAGAAACGATCAGAACATTGTCCTTATGAGCTCCTACAACCGCAGCAACTGCCTTTTGGTTAACGCTTCCGCCAAAGATATCAGTGAAGATAATTCCCTGCTCACCGTCTGCTACGTGTGCTACAAACTCGTTGAGTTTCTCAGTGTAGTCAGAGTCATCTACGTAAGCATCGATAACCTCAACATCATCTCCCTTTCCACAAAGAATGTTCAATGAACTTTGGATACCTGATGCAAGCTTTCCATGTGATGCAATCAAAAAATGCTTTTTCATAATTCACCTCCTTTATAAGATTTTATTTACCTCAGTCTAAATTTATATTTAATTTAGTATAAATACTGATGGTCTTAACTTGTTGATTATAACAAGTAATCTGAATAATTCAGGCCGCATTTTGAATAAAGATAAACACAGGGAAACGAATATTATGTTTGGTATCATATAGGGCTTTAACGGTTAAATTTATGAGTAAAAAGTGACGTAAATTCAGTATGTTGAATACATTTGTTACGTGAAATTTGGTTAGAAAATATATCTATAAGGATACTAAGTAGACATATATTCATTGCGTTAAGAATTAACAGTTGATTTAAAGAATAACAGGATAAGGAATTAACCTTATCCTGTTATAAGTTTCTATCTTTATCGATTGATCTTTATATAACGTGAAGCTATTAGTGCAATCACTGATGATGAAAGAGCTAATAGTCCAAGCTTTACTCCCCTAGATGTATCGGAAGTTTTAGGAAGTCGTTTAGAGCGAGCGGAACTTGCATGTACTGAATCTTCGGTTTCAGAATATTCAGTAACATTCTTTTCCTCATCATTATCATCTATATTTTCATCTTTAGAATCAAATTCGCTCTTTGAATTCTCTTCCTTTTTATTATCTTTAAGATCTGTTGAATCAGAATCGGTAGTTACAGAAGGAGACAATGGAAGGATTTCATCTTGAAATGAAGTGATAGTATCGCCGCTTTTCTCTTTTGAATCCTCCTCTGCAGGAGTCAGATTATCATCGTTATTCAAATCCTGATCCTTATTTAACTCAGAAGGAATTACTTCATTTATTACAGTATCATTGTTTTCGTCAGGGTCTTCAGTTACATGCGCACCTGAGCCTTCAATCGCTTCATCCTTGATTACAGGAAGAATTTCCTCATCAGTACTATCAGGTAGCTTTTCACCTTCTGGGATAGAGGTCTTCTGATCAGATAAATCATTTTCTTTTCCTTCTGCTTCAGCATCTGAAATAGCTGCATCCTCAAGAATAGAATTGATTGTATCTTTTACGAAATCAGCGTGAGAAGCGAAAACATCCCTCGAATCCTTATCAACACGGGAACTAACTTCGGAAACCTTCTCATCAATCTTGTTTACTGCACTCTTTTTATCATCCTCAGATAAATTCTCAAGTGAATCTATTAGATCCTTTGCAAAGGAACCGCTATCAGTTAGATCATCTAAAATCTCTGTCTTTTCTTCAGCAACTTTATTTGCTTCATCGCGAATTAAATTCATCTCAACATTAGCTTTGTTTACTATAGAGTCTACAAGCGCTGGTGTATCCACATTTTTAATTTCTTCAGTTACTGTTGCTTTCACATCATTCAACTTATCCAACATTCCGTTTTTCTCGTCTGGACACAAGTGCTTCAAATGCTCAATTTCATCAGCTAAATTAGACTTTGAGTTATTAATATTTGCATCTGCATTAGCAATTTTACTATTCAAGTTCTTTGCCTCCTCAACTGCATCATTAATATTATTCTTAGCATTCTCGACATTGTCTTTGAGTTGAGTTACATCAAGGGCAGATAGATCTTTACCGATAGTATTGAATTGACGCCTTATCTTTGACTTTGTCTTGAGCTTTACTGGTTTTGAAATCTTTTCAAGTTTCTCAATTTCGCCTTCAGCATCTCGTACAGTCTTGTCTAGGTCATTCATAAGATCAGATTTAGCTTCAGCCTCTTTGAGAATTTCTTTTATCTCATCAGGCGTAGCTACAAGAATGTCCTTGATATCTTCAGGTGTATCTTCAGAAGTTAGAGGTTCAATAAGACCATCAATAAGCTCTTTATAGTCACTTATAGCTTCTGGAGTCATATTTGTAAGAGAATCAAGCTTTTCCTGAGCATCCTTAGCTTCTTGGATAACATCTTTAACATGAGTTTCAATTTGAGCGTTATCTTTTTCAGCATCGTTGTAGAGCTTCTCAATCTCTTGCTTCACATCAGACACTACCTCAGCTACTTCATTGGCATCAGTAATTTCATCAATCTCATCAAAGGCATCCTTTGTAATCTCATCGAGATGATTAAGGATTTGTCCTCTACTCTCAAGCCATTTCATAGCATTGATATCGCGATACATTGCCTTATAAAGTTTCTCAAGCTCTTCGATGCGAATCTTACGCATCTGAATATTCTTATGAATCTTTTCAAACTTAGCTAGAGCTTCAACAAGAATAGATTCCGCCTCGCGCTCGTTCTGTGCGTGAGCAAGGTCGATATATGCACCAGAATAAGCACTACGAAGATCAGATTCGGCAAATTCTGCAAGATAACGAGGATTTGACCTATAGCTCTTAAAAACCTCCTCTTTAGCATCTTTAGCTGCTGTAAGGCGCTTCACATAGGGCTGGCGCATCATGTTGAGCTTGTGATATGGCATAACAATATCTGTGAGGTTTTTCTTGAACTCTTCTACATAGACTTCAGCATTGTTTACACTCTTGTCATCCATATCAATAATCGCAGCATAAGCACGTTTCTTTTCAGTTTCAAACAAAACCTTAAGCTTAGCCGCTTCTTCTTTATCTAGATAAGGAAGAGTATTTATTTCATCGATAAAGCCGCTATAAATAGCCTCCATGCGCATGAATAATGGCTTCATGATAAAGATGCGCTGAGTCAATGAGAATTTAATCTGCTCAAGTTCATTCAATGTCTCAAACTTAGTGTCTTTAGTCTCATCGACTGAAGTGCTTATGCTAATCGTATAAATAGGATTACCTGGATGATTATCTGTAAGACGTGCTATTTCATCATGGTAAATCGTCCACTGTCTTTGTGAGATATACTTACCATTGTTTTCATTAATAAGCATATCTACTTCTTTTGCCTTCTCATGGATGGCAACGATTGATGCTTCACGAAGCTTTTCAAGTTCAGGATCGAGCGTTGGAACTATCTCCGTAATAATACTCTCCTGCAAGATAGTGTGGAGTGCTTTCTTTGGATCGAGCTTATCTTTAGCATTATTGGCTATCACATCAATAGAAGGAATGTCGCTAGCTTGACTTACTTGATCCAAAAGCAACGTATAGTTGTTATTCAGAAGGTTTGTAGCCTTTTCAAGAGAATTTGGATCTACTTGAATTGCAATCTTAATACTCTTTAATGCATCATCATGAAGAAATTGAATCTTAGAAAGGACCTTTTCCTTATAGCTTTGAATGTCATTGGTCGCTTCAACAGATGCAATTGTTGTATCGTTTGCATTTGTGGAAAAATCAACGGCTTCATCAGCATATATAGAAGATGTTCCAGAAGATATTAATGTTCCCGCTAGTATGAGTACAGCATTAAGGGATCTAAAATTCTTAAGAGTAAGTTTAGCTTTCTTGTTATGAGATTGTTTCATTCCTTTTCTTCTCATTGGGATACCTCCTTAATAAAACGTGCAACTAATACATGACTGATAGTTCAGCTTTTATCCAAGGAGCAGATTAAGCATGAAGCATCAATCCAAACCATATAATTTACTATTCTGATAAACAGTAAATTCTTTCAAGCATTTACATTTGGATGAATATATAAACTTATGAAACGTATGAAACATGGTAATTGCATACATATATTCAATGATTATGCATGTAAATGCTTTTGTGGTATTGGAGTATATACAATAGTTTTAACTATTACAAATAAGATAATTCGTAAATGAATGAATATCCTCCTGCCATTTTTCTTTGTCTTATACAAACTTTATTCACTTGCGCGTTGGCTCGATTCATTTTTGAAGCATCAGAGCGAAATAATATTAATTTTGATATGTTTAAAAAATATTCATATGTATAAATTTTTATTGAAGAAATTATTAACTATATTGATACAAGTAATCATCACGTAATGTTTTTGATTAATTTGTTGATATAAATATACTTCTAATAAAAAATCCGCCCACTGATATAGCGAGCGGATTGATATGTTATGGAAAAAGTCAGATAGTATAATGCTATGCGATTTCCGACCTTATTAATTCCTATTGACGAATCGTCATGTTCTCGGTTAGGTGCTTGAGCTGCTTTTCAGCTTCGTGTTCAACCGTCATATTCATGATAACAAGCAACTTATCCATCGGATGTATTACCGTGTCTCCTTCTGGAATAAGATCTTGACCACAGCGCTTGATAGAGATAACCAATACCCCATGCGGCCATCGAATATCCTTAATCTTCTTACCAATCAACATTGATGAATGCTGAACAATATGAGTGTGTAAGATTTCCTTTGTTTCATCAGGGATGACAAAATCATTAACATTAACGCCCAAGAAGTCCTCTAGGAGTTTATCGTAGAACGGTGGAATGGACTTGCACATATTTGCTGATACATAAGCTATGATTGCAACAAGAGCAGCTGAAAGCATTGATTCGAACGTTCCTGTTAATTCAAAAGCCAACATGATGCCTGTAACAGGCGCTCTTACAACTCCGGCAAACAATCCAGCAATACCCAACACCATAAAGTTTGTTATATAAATTGGATCTAGGCTGAATGAATCTACAGCTATATTTCCAAAAATAGATCCAGCCAATGCACCCATAACTACTAATGGAAACAAGGTTCCACCAGGAGCATCAGATCCAAAACAAATTGCTGTATAGAGGTACTTTCCTAAAAGCAAGAATACAAGGAAGCTTAAAGGCTTAGGATTGATGCTTGCAAGTGTCTTAGCAATAGCATCTCCACCACATACAAGATCTGGAAAAAAGATAGCTACTGGAATGCTAAGAGCAAATGGAATAAGAAGGCGGCCGTATGGAAGACGAGCATTTATCTTCTTATAAAGATTGCGAATCTCAAACATGCCCTTATTGTGAGCAGCCCCCAAGAATCCAAGGATAATACCCATGATGATGATAAATGGATAGTATCCATGAGGAAGATCTTGCGCAAACTTCATTGAAAGTACTGGATCGATTCCTAATACCTGCGATACAAAAAAGTCTGATACAACACAGCTAACCATAACCGAGATAACTAATGGCGCTGAAAATACTTTGTGAATCTCTTCAATAGTAAACATAACGCCTGTTAATGGTGCATGAAAGGCAGCTGCCATTCCAGCTCCAGCTCCACAGGTTACCAAAATACGTTCTTCGGAATCACCGCGCTTAAAGAAACGCGCTACAGCCTTTCCGCCCATTCCACCTAGCTGAACAGCTGGCCCTTCCCTACCGAGAGACAAACCAGCAAGCGTGCAGAGCGTACCTTCAATGAACTTAGCATATACAACTCGATACCATGGAATATCAATTAAGCCTTCTACCTCGGCATCAATATGAGGAATACCTGAGCCTTGAGTATATGGCTCCCACATCATAAGTTTTCCAACTATCCACATCACGGCAACAACACCGAGAATCCAGAATATAAGATAATTCCAATTGTTAAGTACAGCCAAACGAATGTAGTCAAGGAGATCTTCTGCATGAGCTAAAGCAATGCGATAAGCCGTAACGATAGCGCTTGCAACAAGTCCAACACAGACTCCTTCAAACACTAAGGAAACTTGAAATTTTCTACTCATCGTACGCTCAATAGCGTTTTTGGTGCAATCCACTACATTCTCCTAATCAATATCAATAAAAAAATGTAAGGACCCGAAAGTCCTTACATTAAAGTATAACACCTGCAATGAGATGTATATCATTTTTTGTACGTTAGCTGAGTAATCCACAAAGCTTAGTAAGATCCACCGCCGTAGAATGACCAAACAGGTGCAACACGTACGGATGAGCCTGGACGAGGAGCATGAATCATCTGTCCTCCACCAATGTAGATACCAACATGTCCAGGATCTGTAAATACAAGATCACCTGCATTCAAGTCGGACATGCTAGACTTCCAATCGCCTGTGGATTTGAGACTTGCGGCCATGCTATAAGTTGAACGTCCGCGACCATAGCCATAGGAATAACAAACAAGACCAGAGCAGTCAAATGCGTTAGGTCCGGTTGCTCCAAATACATATGGACTTCCGATCAAACCGTAAGCGGTACCAAGTCCTCCTCCCCCTGGTACAGAAGTTGCAGATCCAGAGCTAGAACTTGAACTAGAACTAGAACTAGAAGAAGATCCATGAGATGGTGCCTGTGGCGAAACTGCAGGCTCGTCATATCCTCCGATAATAGTTCCAATGGTGCTGTAGCCATTATTAGAACTTGCGGCACGTTGTTCTGCCTGACGGCGTACTTCAGCCTGAAGTTCTTCGCTCATCTGAGAGAATTGAGCACGTGCTTCATTCTCTTTTTGAATTGCTATATCAGCCTTAGCTTGAGCATCTTGAGTTTTTGCCTCAAGTGCTTTTTCTTTATCAGTAAGCTCAGATTTCTCAGCATCAAGCTTTACCTGTAAAGATTTAACAGACTCAATAATCTTTGACTGTTGGGCAGAAACCTTTCCAACATAGTAAATCTTATTGATCAAATCAGATAGGTTCTCAGAACCAAGCAAAACTTCCATGAGGGAAGCGCTTCCTGATTTGTAATTAACACGAACAGTAGTCGCAAGTTGTTGACGAGCGTCCTCAAGCTTGTTCTCTGTCTCTTTAATCTCTGTTTCCTTGAGTTCAATCTCATAACGAGTCTTCTCAAGATCATCCATAAGGGTATCGAGCTCTTCTTGAATAGCAACAACTTGTGAAGTTGCAGCTTCAAGTCTACTTTCTGCAGCGTTTACCTCAGATTGAGATGGTGCAGCAAATGCTATAGAAGTGGAACTAAAGACCATTGCTCCAGCCAATCCTATAGTAATAATTTTATTTCTTACCTTCATCCACATCCCTCCAATCAGTATGTCGTATGTAAGGTATGAGATATAGGATACCCTAAACCAAAGGCTTAATGCACCTGAATGAGTGAGAAGAACTCTTCATCATATTCTTTACTTACGATATCGCGAGGATTCAAGAATGCAAGTTCGAGCATAAATGCAAATCCAGCAATCTTTGCTCCAGTACGCTCAACAAGGCGTGCAGATGCAATTGTAGTACCTGCAGTAGCTACAAGATCATCAATGATGAGAACAACATCGTTCTCATTAAGAGCATCCTTATGGATTTCAAGCTGGTCTGTTCCATATTCAAGAGCATATGTCTCACTATAGACATCACGAGGTAGCTTACCTGGTTTACGAGCAGGAACGAATCCAGCGCCAAGTTTATAAGCTACAGGAGCTCCGATAAGGAAGCCACGTGCCTCAGCACCCACAACCTTTGTAATTCCACGACCCTCGAAATGATCTGCAATCTCATCAACGCATGCACGGAATCCCTCTGGATCTGAAAGCAATGGAGTGATGTCCTTAAAAACTACTCCTGGCTCTGGATAATCAGGGATATCTACAACGAGATTTTCATATTTAAAGTCAGACACAATGAGTCCTTTCTAAAGTGGTCGTGTCGAATTATGTGATATTGAGAAGTCTTCTTCAACGCGTTTTTTAATCAGGTTAGATCTTAAAACATTAGTAAGAAGCAAGAGTTTATCGATCGCTTCATCAAATTCTTGAGTTTGCTTTTCATCAAGTTCTCCTTGACGAGGAGCAAATCTAAATAAAGCTTGCTCAAACATAGCAGTTTCTCTATTTGCAGCCGTTACATATTGGCGAAGATGTTTAGGTTCTACTCCAAATCGTTTCAAGGCATAGCAAGCTTTGATAAGGCCGATGTCTCGACCTGCAACAAGTTCTCTACCCTGAGGCGATTTTGTAAGAGTAATTGCCTGAATATCTGCAAGTTGTCGCACAAAAGCAACGCTTACACCTAAAAGATCTGGAATCTGCTCCAAAGGATGCATTTGAGACTCAAGTTCCTTTTGGACTTGATATTCATCCATAGAATCGGAGCTTGCGGAAATCTCAGGTGATTTCTCAAGTTCTTCTTTAATTACGCTAAGAGGCAAGAATTTTGTCTTTTGCATATAAAGAATACGCTCAAGTCGTTCAACGTCACGTGCAGAATAGAGCCTGTATCCACCTGCGGTTCTCGAAGAAGGTACAAGAAGACCTTCTGTTTCATAGAATCGAAGTTTAGAGACACTCAAGTCTGGATATTGAGGTTTGAGTTTTTCGACAACCTTACCAATAGTGATATATCCCGCTTCAGTCATATCTACTGCCCCGTCTGAATCCTGCCTGGTTTACGTGTATTGAATACCATGCGGAATGTACCAATCTGGATGGTAGATCCGTCTTGCAAAATAGCTTTATTAATAATAGTTCCATCAACCCAAGTACCATTGAGAGAATCTAAATCCTCAATGGTAGCCATGCCATAGTCATCATGAAGAAGATTAATTTTTGCATGATTACGTGAAATGGTCATATCATTGAGGAACACAGAGTTGGAAGGATCACGACCAATGGTTACGACATCTCCATTCAAAGTAAATGTCATACCCACTTGAGGACCCTTAACGATGGTTAGCGTAGGTGCCGCAACCTCTTGTGTTCCCATAAGATTTGGGGATGTAGCGTCAGTCGTTGGCACTCTAAAGATTTTAGTAGCGTCTGTGTCGCTCATATTTTGATGCTCTTGCATTAAACAATCTCCTGCATAACTATTATTACGCGTATATTATAGCTCAAATTATATAAAAGTTGGCCCTTGTACACTCAATTTACCTCTAAAATGTCACGAGTAAGGGCTCAAAGGCTATGCTTCAATTACTCTCGCACCAATATAGGTTGAATCTGCTCGTATAAGACCTCTGTCTTTAAATTCATCAAGGTTAAATATTTTAGCCTTCTCCCCTTCTTGAACAGGGATAAATAGCTTAAGAAATGAGCATTCTTCATCGCTAAGGAACTTCCAAAATGTTTCATATCCTACGGTATCAAGCTGTTTAAAACTAAGGAAGCTTCTAAATAGCGTACGAGCCATAGTTGGAGGTACAAGAAGTAAATAAACCGGATACTCAAGAGCAAGTCTTGATGCAATAGTATCAATTTTGTCGAGCTTTAAAGCTTCGGTCATACCTGGAAATTCCAAAGCCTGTTTATCTTCAAGGTAATCATTGAGGATGTTCTTAGATCCAGGACCACATAGTACTAATGGATATAAAAATCCAGTTTTTTCTTCAATATTCAATCCCTCAAACAGAAGCTGTTCCTCTTGTTTGGCTGAAGCAAGCGCTTTGAACCAATCCAAGATATTTTCAAACTGTATACCTTGATCAAAGAGTAAGAATTCGTGATCACCTGTTCTCATAATTAGAGGACAACCAAGCAATCGTCCATCAGAATCAAATACGGCAGTAAATGCATTCTGTCTCACAAAAAGCATTTGTGTAGCACAAGCACACTGCATGAAGTATTCTGCAGATTCACCTGAAATTAAGAGCATACGATAGCTATGAAGATCGACTACCGCCTGTCCTTCTTTCAGAGCTTTTAACTCATAGGCTTGGTCACCATAATCAACTACATGTTCAAGCTCATCATTAAGATGAGCTCCTAATATTTCATGTTCAGGTTTCAAGTGCCAGTTTGAAGTGCTCATATACTCTTCTTTCTACTGAAGACTTTTCCTAAATCCTATTTATTAGCATCGTGTTTGATGCTGAGGCCTTCGACTGTATATACAATTGCCGTAATGACCGAGCAGATGCATCCAATATATACAAAGAGAATTCCAATGCAGGCTGGTTGGTTATTCAAAAGAGGAAGCCAGCTTGCCTTTGTAATATTAAATCCATCTATAACAGGAACACCTAAGAGTAACCAAGTAAATCCTACAAGCAACAGCGCAGTCGCAACTTTACCGATGTATACAACGTCAAGAGGACGTTTGCGATACTTTTGAAGAACCTTAGATCCTGCTGCCAAATAAACATCACGCCCAATAAGCAAGATTGGCACCCAAAGAGGTAGTTCTCCTCGATATGCAAGACCAATTACACCAGTAAAAAGTAAAAATCGATCACAAATAGGATCGAGTAACTTTCCATACCAAGATACCGTTTGTGTTGCTCGGGCAATCTTACCATCGAGCCAGTCAGTAGATGCAGCTACAGCGTAAATTATCAAAGCAATATAGCGATTAGCATCCGTAATAAATAAATACAGGAATACGAGTGTCAAAATAAGACGAATAAATGTAATTACGTTCGCTATGGTAAACACCTTATAGTTTGGATTATCAGGCGTTCCTAGAGGAACATCAGGTTTGATCTCGGACTTATCAGGGATGAGAAATACAGACATTCATACTCCATTTGTAGAGGTATTTGATACCTAATTTAAATTTTGTGTTTTATAACTATAGCACTATTCTACCCGTTATTTAGCATAAGACACAAAAGCATGCATGGTATCTTCCTTATGCTTAAGAAGCTCACCATGCATGCAAAATAAATTATTAAATTATTGGTTAAATACCAAAGTTTTCAGTGATTGTATTCAATACAGCGTTTCTCCATCCCTCAAAGGCTTCTCCTCCACCCTGAGCAACATGGGGATTTCCGCCACCACGCATCTTATACTCACTACGAAGCGCGGCAAAGCAATCAGAACAATTAAACTCTGTGAGATTTTGAGAAGTGCTCAAAACTATGGAAGCTTTTCCCTGATCTTCATTGAGCCCTACACATATTACGTTGTTATTTTTTACGAGATTAACAATGAGGTATTTCATATCCTCAAGAGCAATATCGTCGTCTATTACGATAAAATTCGACGAATCTGAATCGAGCTCTTGCTGCTTTTGTTTGAGTACAGACTCAAGATATAGCTCGCGATATAGCTCCTTATCTTTCATCTCTTGCTTGATTTGATTCTTGAGAGAATCAATAGCATCAAGCAGAGACTCGGTATTGCTATTGAGCTTTTGAGATGCCTCTTGTAAAAGCAAATGATCATCTCCGAGCATTTTAAGAAGTGCTTCTCCAGCTACAAGATGAACTTTGATGCCATCTGAAACCCTTGTGACGTCTAATATACGCATGCCACGAATGATTGATGCTGATGGCACATGTATGCATCCGCATAACTCATGATCTAATCCCTCAATAATAATGACTCGATATCCGTCAGCGGTTGCCTTACCTCTATAGGTATCAAAGCTAGCAAACGCATCTTCGGCTATCTCCTTACAGGTCTCGTCATCTACATATTCGATATAGTAAGGAGTGTCTGCAATAATCAACTCATTTGCCATGTCTTCTACGAACTCAATATCTTCAGGAGTTAGATATTCAGAATCGACGGTTAGACTACAAGTACCATCACTGTATACATGAGCAGATGGCGCAAATAGACCAAGCTTTCGATAAAAGATGCTACCGACCATATGCTGAACGGATTGATTCTGCATGTTCTGCAGGCGTCTTTCAAAGTCGATCTCAACATGCACCGAACCTTCTACAGGTTCTTTAAGCACGTGAAATATACGATTGTCGTAAATGTATACATCGACAACCTCATTGCCGTCAATCCATCCATAATCTTGAGGTTGACCGCCTGATTCAACATAAAGTAGCGTTTCATCAAGCTCAACAAGATATTCGCCCTTATCCTCAGTGCAACTTATGACATTAGTATCAATTTCTGTTAAAAATGGATCGTCATAGTGAGTGATAGTTCTCATATACACCTCCCGTTTCGATACTCATAGAATATCGCAGAAGTGACACAAATAACATTTCATTTACGGTAAGCGGTATGCTTAAACGATTTAATGTGTATGTGTTCTTACAATATCTAACTTTTGTATTTTAAGACAAATCCAATTCGCTTCTATACAATAAGAAAACCGATTCGTCCGTAAGGAAAATATGAATAAAAAAAGATCATTGCCAAAACTTAAAAAGAAGACTCAGAAGAAGCTTTTAATAATTGTCGTAAGTGCTCTTCTTGCACTCTTTGGGATTAATTCCCAACCAGCTCAAGAGCTTATCAATGAGTATTGCGATACGATTGTCACAGCTCAGGATTTGCAATCGAATAAAGGTGAAGAAAACCCAGGCTCATATAACACTTTCAGTCTTATCGAAGATGTTAAACCTTACGCTCAAGGCATCAATAAGACAGATAAAGATGCTGAGAAGGCAAAGGTGCTACGTGTCGTAGATGGAGATACCCTTATAGTTCGTCTTGATAAAGAACAGGTTCGTATTCGTCTCATCGGTATTGATGCTCCTGAATCAGTTCATCCTGATGCAACTCGTAATTGCGCACAAGGTAAGAATGCCTCTGAGCATCTAAAAGCAGGACTTCACAAAGGTGATACGGTATATTTAACCTTTGATAAAGAACGAGAGGACAAATACAAACGAACTCTAGCATACGTTTGGCTTACTCCTCCGCCTCAAAATCCTTCTGAAGAAGATATTAAACACCTCATGCTCAATGGTATTCTCGTTGATCAGGGCTTCGCAAATCCTAAAGCATTTAAGCCTAATACACTCTACAAATCAGCGTTTGAATCAATTGCTAAACAAAGATAAAAAAATAGCTACCAGTAAAACCTGGTAGCTATTTTTGTTAGTAAGTACAAGATGAGAATTAGTCGTTTTGGATCTGATTGAGCTTCCTATTCATCATTTCAGTTTGCTTCTTATACTGAATAGATTTCATTATAAAGATGAAGAGATAAATCAAGACAAATATAACGTTAGCCTGTATAACCATTGATGGATTTGAATAGTTAACCCACTGTGCAAGATAGCTGCAAACGAGGAATGTGAGATAGAGGCAAACAAAGTGAACAAGCGTGCGCACCCACATTGGCCATGACTGAATCCTAAAGATATCAGCAGAAGTATAGCCAACTATACAAAAGATTGCTCCTGCAGCATAACTAGCAGCTGCCGCACCAATCATTCCCCACTGCTCTATAGCTGGAAGAGGAGCTGGTGAGAATTCATTAAAAGCAATTGAAAAGCCAAGTGATATAAGAGCTGAAATACCAACACCCATAAGTGCAAAAATTACAATGTTGCCAAAAGTAAATCTGATTGGATCGTCAGATATAATCTCCTCGCTCTGTGGACGCTCAGTCTGTGTTTTGCATTCAGAAATGTCATCGTCGATGATTCCATTTTCAATCTTTGCAAGCTTGAGTTTATAACTCCTATTTACATAGTTGTTTATTATTCCTGCAATAAGAGCCACGGAAACGATGAGTACGACCATAGTGTATTCATTCATGATAATCTCCTTTTTTCAAAAAGGGTTAATGTAAATTTACTAGACACCTATCCTCTCTTTAAGAGAAGAAATGTAGCGTCGTGAGACATAACACTTTTGTCCGTGTTTGAGTACAATGGCAAAACCATTAAATACATCAGGCTCAAAATAAGCTACTTGCTTGAGGTTTATGAGCTCTGATTTACTTATACGTACAAAATAATGGTGCTCTAGCTTCTCTTCAAGCTCATAGAGACGTGATTTTACTTCATATATACCATCGGTAGTTTCAGCAAACACTTTACCTCCCTGAGCATATACGCGATCGATTTCACGTGGAGCTAAAAGTTTAAATACATCATCCTTGTAAGCAGGAATTTCAATTTCGCCTTCTCCTGTACAAATGGAAATGATGCGAGACAACTCAGGCGTTAGAGCTGGTGCCTTAATAACAAGTTCTTCTTCACTATAAGCATCATTAATATCTAAAGTTATCTTCATCCCTCCTCCTTTCATTATGTACTATACCTATAATCTGCCCTCTATAGTTCGATTTAAAACAAGCGGTATATATAAGAACACAAGAGGTAGTAAATGAACATATAAATAAAGACAGGACAACCTTACGGTCGCCCTGTCATATTAAAGTTAATAAATTAGCTTATTTATTAGTAAGCTTCTGCATAGAATCATGCATGTCATTCATGAACTTAGACTCCTGCTCAGACTTGCGCTTGTCAATGAGTGCAGATACATAAATGCGAATAGCAGCCAATGCCATGAAAAGAGTAAAGAAGATGTACATCTCCTTCTCTGTATCAATACGAGCCTCTTTAGCACTAGAGATACCAAAGAAGAAAAGAATGACGAAGATAGCAGCGAAAATCAAACGAATATAATATCCGGTGAAACGAGGAGTATAGTATCCGTTTGTCATAGGCTGCTCGTAGCCACGCTGAGATGCCTTCTGAGACATGAGATTCTCAAAGGACTCAAGTCCTACCTTCTTGGTTGCGTTAGGATTGAAATTAGGATTCTCAGTACCGCAGTTGATGCAGAACTTGTTGTTTTCAGCTACAGGCTGATTGCACTTAGGGCAAAGGGAACTCATAGGACTCCTTAATAATTTAGTTACTAATATTCCTGTTTCAATAATTAAATTTACAATCAAAACAGCATGTATAAAAGTATCAAAATTATTGTATAAGTCAATCGCAATTCAGAATTTAAATTAATTATTCTGAATAAAACTAGATTCATACGGTTATTTACAACTATATCTCTAGTGACCTAAGAGCCTCATATGCAGCACCATAACTACCGGCATCGTTACCTAGTTCAGCCGCCACGAAAGCAGTTTTCGTACATGAGGAGAGCGTATATTTCTCAAAATAACTTCTGAGTATTGGCGCAAAAGTATGAAAACCGTAAGACACCCCACCGCCGAATACAAATGCTTCTGGATTGGTTACAACAGCAATTGATGCAAGACCTCGTGCTAGATAATCACACATATATTCAACTGCAAATAGTGCTTGTTCATCACCATTGGCAGCAGCATCGAAGATAGTCTTTGAGTCAGCTGGTCCATTAAGCTCAACACCCTCTACGCGAACTGCCTCACAAGCTTTTTTGTAAAGACGTACAATTCCTGAGGCGCTCGCATACTGCTCTAGACAACCAGATCGTCCGCAGCCGCATTTCTCACGCTCATCATAATTCAAAATGACGTGACCAAATTCACCCGCACATCCATGATGACCAGCAACTACCTTGCCGTCTACCACAAGAGCACCGCCGACACCTGTACCTAAAGTAATCATGCAAAAGTTACGATATGCGTGAGCTCCACCTCTCCACATTTCGCCCAAAGCTGCTGCATTTGCATCATTGAGAACCACAACAGGTACACAGCCAAACTCTTTAGTAAGTGATGCCTTGAGTCCTTCAAGGTCAAACTGCATATTTGCAGTCATGAGTAGCTTTCCTGTTTCAGATATAGGACCTGGACAATCAATTCCTACCGCCAAAACATGAGCGTCTGGAAGTTTGTCTGTCATATGACGAAGTCCCTGATGTAGAATAGAGTATGCTTCCTGATTATTCAGTTGTGGAGTTGCGAAAGAATGTGATTCTATCTGCTCTCCATCAGGAGTAAAGGTTGCTGCTTTAACGAACGTGCCACCAATATCGACGCCAAGTACTACATCCATGTAGGCTCCTTTTCATAAGATAAGGGTCGAATAATTAATTTAATTATATGTTATATATGCTACGTTTTTAGCATAGTTTAAGGAGAACATATGGCAACCATACACGAAGTTGCTTCAAGAGCAGGTGTGTCTGCCGGAACCGTATCGCGCTACCTAAATGGCTTTTCTGTAAAGCCTTCTAATGCGGAGAAGATTGATCAGGCTGTAGCTGAACTTAAATATCGCGAGAACTTCCTAGCTCGCTCTCTTCGTCTTAATAAGACAATGTCAGTTGGTGTACTTATCAACAACATGAGAAGTAATTTCGCCTCCTCTATCATTGCATCAATTGAGACGGAGATTGAAAACCATGACTACACAATGGTTCTTTGCGGTTTCAAGAGCGATAAAGATAGCTATGTTAAGCATCTTGACACTCTTATTGATCGACAGGTAGACGGATTGTTCATTGTTGAGGGTCTTAATTCATGGACTCCAGAGGAGTTTTTGGACGATATATCAATCCCTGTCATTGCTATTAACTCCCCTATCAATTCGGATAAGATTGATTCTTATGTTACTGATGATGCATGGGCTACCGAACAAATCATTCTATCGATGGCTGAAAAAGGCCATAAACGCATAGGTGTTATCGTTGGAAGTCAGGTTGACTTTACTTCGATGCAAAGACTCGAAGGTGTCAAACGTGCTATCGAAAAAAGTGGACTCAATCCCGATGATGTGGCTATTCGTGTTGGCGATTATACGAACGATTGCGGATACAAGTACGCCTCTGAACTTATGGATGAAGGTTATGAATGCATTTTTGTAACTAACTATAATATGGGTGATGGTGCTCTTCAGGCAATTCATGAACGAGGCTTCGTTATTGGAAAGGATTTCTCCTTTGCTCGCTATGACTACTTCGCAACAAGCCCTGTATTCTTCCCACGTATCACTTCAATATGTCCTAATGCTGAAACCATGGGAACTGAAGCAGCAATTAGGATGATGGATGCAATTAAAAACCACCAACTTTGTTCTGGTAATAGACATGTTGTATATAACACAATTAAATGGAATGATTCTATTATCGATCTAACTAAATAAATGATGAGCCTCTAGCAAGTATCTGCTAGAGGCTCATTTATATTAATTATCTAATCCGAATTGAGCGAAGTAATCGCTTTCAACATCAATAATATCATCAACAGATATTTTAAGACCGCTATCAAGAATTAGAAGTCCATTGAAATCATCTATCTTTGCAAGTCGTCCCTGATTTACTAAATACGATCCCCCTGCTTTGAGTTGATCTGGTACGAAATATGTAAAGGTAAATACAATATCCTTTTTAATTGCAGTGCGTACAATCTGAAGCTTTTCATTTAAGATTGTTTGCTCATCAACACTCAAGACAATACGTTTGTCAGTAAGTCGTGCTGTCTCATGAATAGTTTCAAAGTGTCCATTCAATGCAGCAAATGGAGCAAATTGAGCAGCTCGAGACTCCATGCTCATATGAGAATGTGTAGTAGATTGATGGTGAGGCATATCGATGATGTCATCATAACGCTCATGTGGATTTAACCAATCATTATACATCGAGATACCTCCCTTTAGTTATGCTTTATGACCACCGATTTGCTCGTTTCGATCTTTTTGAGTGGCGCGTTCTTTTAGGTTCATGCCTTTTAATAGAGCGTTCTTGCCATATTTATCCTTAATATCGATTATCGCATGTTGTCTGCGTTTCTCACGCTCTACAATAGCCTTGGTTTTCTTACGCTCCGCTTGAATTTCTTCGTAGTCATCAAAGATTGTCAACTGAAGAGGCTTGTCTTTTTTCTGGACATCCCATTCATATTGAAGATGATTAACTGACATGGTAATGCGCCTTATGAGAAGATCCTCATCGATAATGCGATCATAGAGGTCAAGCATTGTGTCAACAATTATATAAGCAGATTGACTCGGCTCATCCAAATTCGATGTTCCATGCGAATGACGTGGCATTTGCCTACCATATCCATCAACTCGTATCTCCCCTGTATAATTCTCGCGCCTTTTTGGATCGGATAGATTTTCAATATCATAACCAATGGTAAGAACCATCTGATCACAAACGACATGGTTAGCCACAAGGTCTAGAACTAGTGCGTCTATCATCTCACGCACAACCAAACGAGCATCTTGTGAAGTGTAAGGCTCATGTAAAACCTGACCCGATCCTAAGGATTTTGCCATGGGTTTATAAGCCTTAATAGCCTCGACGGTGCAAGGCTCCCATCCCCAGGCATGATCTATAAGCAGCTCAGCATTTATTCCAAAAAGATTGTAAAGAAGCTCTTCGTTATAACCGTCTGGATTCTTTCCAACAGATACACGAGCGATATCTCCCATGGTAAAGATGCCATATGGTGCCAGTTTTCTTGCATACCCATTTCCTATGCGCCAGAAATCAGTCAAAGGCATATGATCCCATAACTCTTCTCTGTAGCTTCTCTCATCGAGCTCTGCGATGCGTACACCATCTTTATCGGCAGGAATGTGCTTAGCCTTAATATCCATAGCAACTTTAGCAAGAAAAAGATTAGATCCTATGCCACAAGTTGCAGTAATACCCGTTGTTTTAAGTACATCTTGCAAAACGTGCATCGCCAGATCATGAGGATTCAACCCATAGAGTGTCATATAGGGCGTTACATCAATGAAGACCTCGTCAATGGAATATACGATAATGTCTTCAGGTGCAAAGTATTTGAGATATACCTCATAAATGCGAGCACTATATTCAACGTAGAGCCCCATACGCGGTGGAGCAACAATATAATCAAGCTCTAGAGCTTTATTTTCTTGCAGTTCGATGTCGTTAGTAGATTTACCGACCAACCGCCTTCCAGGAGCTTTATCTCGCCTCTCAGCATTTAGAAGACGTACCTTTTGTACAACCTCAAACAAACGTGGACGTCCACCAATCCCCTGTGCTTTAAGTGAAGGTGTAACGGCAAGACATATTGTTTTATCCGTTCTACTTTTATCTGCAACTACAAGATTTGTTGTAAGTGGATCCAATCCCCTCTCGCGACATTCCACTGAGGCGTAAAATGACTTGAGGTCAATTGCAATATATATTTTGTCAGCCATTTTACTCCTTTCTCATAGAACATCTGTTCGCATTAACTATACGCTCTTGTAGACCATCTGTCTATTATCTATCAAAGATGTCACAGCTTACAAACACTGATATATAAAAATGCACCGTCCAAAGACAGTGCATTTCCAAAATTTAATTTATTGTGATAGCTTTGCTTGCTTAATAAACTTCTCAGCAAGAATCTGGAAGGTCTCAGCACTCATAAGCTGGTCTTCAGCATGGATAAGCAAAAGTCCAGGCTCTACACCCTCACCAGATGCTTCACGCTGAATAAGTTTACCATGGGCAGCATGTCCATTAAGATAAAACTCACGGCCTTCAGCAACCTTAGCCTCAGCTTCTTCAATCTTATGCTCAATTGCAAGATCGATTGCTTCGATGTAGCATGAGCGTGCCATTCCAACATTTGAAATAATCTCAAAAGAAATCATTTCCATATCAAACTCTTCAGCCATTATATTACTCCTCGGTTATATCTTTTGGCTTGCTTAGTATATACGATTGCATACGTCGAAGGTTACGTCTCATGCTTTTCTTTGCCTTAAAGTTATAAATCATCGTAACAAATTTATAATTCCAGGTGTCAAAATGCGATGGGGACTCGAATCCCTCAGCGTAATGAACATTAATACCGCTTTTTGGACAAGACTCGATGTCATAGCTTATGGTAGTTATATCGTCTGAGGATTTAAATTGAGCAGCGTAGTGATAAGGCGGATTGAATTCAGTAATCTTTACCTTAACATCAGCCACTGCGTTAGTTTTTGTGGTCATTTTCTTCTTATAAGAAAAGCCTTCTTTGAGATCTTTTGCTTTACAGTGTTTGTTGGACTCTGTATTAACATCGTATACAACAGATTCCACCAAGCAATCAAAGAAACTCTGTGCGTCTACATCGAGATGCATATCAAGCTTCATAGTTATACCTCTACTTATATATCAAATCCGCAATTATCAGATAGATTCTTAAACCATTGTCCAGATTTTTTAATCGTGCGCTTTTGAGTATCAAGATCCAATGATACTAAACCATAACGATTTTTGTAGGCATTGAGCCAACTCCAACAATCTATGAATGTCCAGACATGATATCCAATGCAATTGGATCCCTCAGCCATTCCTCGAGCGACTGCTGCAAGATGTTCTTTCATAAATTCGATACGATAGTCATCTTCAATAACACCATCGTCATTGATGTAGCGAGACTCGTCTTCTACACCCATACCGTTCTCAGAAACAATCCACTCAATATTGTTGTAATTGTCCCTAATATTTATAGCAATATCATACAATCCCTCCGGATAGATTTCCCATCCGCGATAAGGATTCATACGTCTGCCAGGCATCTCATAATGATCGTAATAATAGGTTGGCATGAATGGAGCTTCAGGGTTTGGAAGTGAAGCTCTTGCACATACACGAGATGGCTGATAGTAATTAACGCCGAGATAATCAATAGGATTATCTTCAATAACCTTAAGGTCCTCTTCGCTTGCTAGAGGAAGAAGGTCATGTTTACTCAAAATATCAATGAAGTTAGACTCCCAATGACCCTTAATAGCAGGATCTAAAAAGCTTTTATTTGCAAAGAGTTCTGCAATATGTGCAGCTTTAAGATCTGCAGGATGCTCACTGCGAGGATATGCTGGTGTTAGATTAAGTACAATACCAATTTTTGCATCCTCAGCTATGTTATGTAGCTCACGAACTGCAAGCGCATGAGCAAGGGCTGTATGATATCCAACTTGAACTGCCGCTTTAGGATCTACCTTACATGGCCAGTGATATCCAAGAAGATAGCCACATTCTACATGAACGATAGGCTCATTGAAGGTATACCAACGCTTTACGAGATCTCCAAAGCATACAAAAGCAATACGCGCATAACGCGCATACAAATCTACAACTTCGCGACTCTCCCATCCTCCCATTTCTTGCAGCTTTGCAGGCATGTCAAAATGGAATAGATTTACAAATGGTTCGATATCGCGTTGTCGTAGTCCTTCAAAAACATTTCGATAAAACTCAACAGCCTCTGGATTTGGCTCTCCATAAGGATCAGGCAGCAAACGAGACCATGAAATTGATGTACGGAAGGAATTGTGTCCAGTTGCAACAAGGTAATCAAGATCTTCTTGCCACTTTTCAAAAAATGTCGATGTATTCTCAGGACCTACTTCCCCATGAAACTTATATGGCTCCTTTTCATACCATACATCCCAAATATCTTGTGCACGAGAAGAACTATTGCGAGCACCCTCAGACTGAGGAGCTGAGGTTGCACTTCCATAAAAGAATTCTTTAGGAAAATTAATATCCATAATCTTACCTTTTCTTATTGCGAATAATCATGAACAAACCAAAAAGCGAGACGATGACTCCTCCAAAGAACAATGGCTGATCTATGGTTCCATTACCAGTTGCATTTGGTGAATAACAGATGGTTAGAAGACCTAGTGCAAGGATAAAATAGCTCCATGATTTTGATTGGTTCATAACTATTCTTTCTCTAATAATATTGGGAGCGCAAAGAACTCTGCGCTCCCAATTGCATGCCTCGTAATTATCATACAAGGCTTTTAGTTTTATTTTTCTGCTGAGCGATTAGCTGCAAATACAAATGGTGTCCAGATTGCAAATGATACAAAGAGGTTCAAGATAGCAACTAAAGCTGCCTTAATAGAACCGCCTGTAGCGATGAATGCATAGAATCCAACTGGTGTAATCCAAGGAGCTGGTACTACACAAGGAGGGATAATCTGAGCTGCAGTAAATCCGTAAGCGATAGCAGTTGTTACGAGTGGAGCCAAAATCCATGGAATGAAATACAAAGGATTCAATACGATTGGCATACCAAAGGTAACAGGCTCGTTAATGTTAAAGATACCCATTGGAAGAGCAAGCTTTGCGATTGTACGAGAGTCCTCACGCTTGGAGAACATAAAGATAGCGATGAGCAATCCGAGGGTTGCTCCAGATCCACCCATCATGGTGTAAGCATCGAAAGATGAACGTACCCACATGTAAGGTACTGCAAATGCATTTCCAGTAGCCTGGAAAGCAGCAGTGTTCTCAAGAAGTGCTGGTGTGTATACACCCTCAATAATAGGTGCCATAACATTCATGCCATGGAGTCCGAAGAACCAGAATAGCTGAACGAGGAACTGGATGAGGATTACAGACCAGAAGGACTGAGAAATACCAAGAAGTGGTGCTGCGATGTAAGTGTTTACAAGAGCGTTAGGGAACATTCCTGTAGAAGCAACACAAATCTGAGTAATAAGTGCAGCAGCGTAAATTGCAATTACACCAGGTACCAATGATACGAATGCACCATTTACAGCAGGTGGAACATCATCTGGAAGCTTAATGGTGAAGTTTGCCTTCATAAGCTTTACGAAGATCATTCCGGAAATCAAACCAATGATCATTGAAGTGAAGATTCCAGAAGCTCCAGCAGCATCGAGAGGAATTCCTCCCCAATTGATGTGCTCAATTACAAGTCCACCGTCAACAACGTTGAGGTTTTGGATACCAAGGTTCTGTAGAGTATCAAGAGCCTCAGTAGATACACCCTCGAGTTGCAATGTGGTCTCATTGCCCCAGAAGTTCATTGTAGCCAAAACGGATCCGAAGGTTACCAAACCACCGGCAATCTCGTTAACACCATAGGACTTAGCAAGCTGGTAACCAATGGCAAATGCAAATACGATTCCCATGATTGCCAAGGAACCATCCCAAACAAATCCATTGATAGCCTGGATAAATGGAGCCTCGATAGCCTCTGCTCCCCAAAGTGTTGGAATGTTGAGAAGCTGGTTAATCAATACTGCCAAAGATCCAACCATGATGATTGGAAGCATAGAGATGAATGCATCACGAATGCAAACGAGATGCCTCTGACTTCCGATCTTAGATGCAACAGGAACAAACTTTTCGTCCATCCAGCGCATGAAAGCATTTTGTTCACTACTCATAGTGAATTCCCTTCTTAGAAGTCCTACATTACGTACGTTTATTACAAGGACGAATCCTTAATAACCAAAATGAAACGATGAATGAGAATTAGTGAAGAAGATTCATTGCCTGATTGAGAACTGCCTCTCCGTTCATAAGAGCATAATCACGCATATCAATTACCTCAACTGGCTTATCTCCCGCAAGTTCCTTCATTTGAGGAAGCATGAAGCGAATCTGAGGACCGAGCAAGATAACATCAGCCTCAGGAATATTGTCCTTTGCAGCAGCATCAGCTACAGCCCAAATCTTAACATCTTCACCGCGTGCTTCTGCTGTGTCCTGCATCTTCTTTACCATAAGACTGGTAGACATTCCGGCAGAACAAATAAGCAAAATCTTTTTCATGGTGGCTCCTTTACAGTAGAGACTTACATCCCCACTTAGAGTGAACTATTCTTGCTTCTAGTTTATAACAAAACTTAGCTCATAGCACAGGTAAATCCAGATATATAACGACCATTAAGCTACTTATAGACTCTCAAGTAGAATAACCTGAGTTATACGCATCTAAATCAAGAGTCCATACGTAAATTAATGATAGGTTATCTGGTATTAAATCGATTTTAATATGTCCTGATGTATAAAACAAACCCCCAATCACTATACATTTAAATATTCTCTCTAAATCGAAGGTTTCACCTCGTGTTTTGTAATTATAAAAAGTTAAATGAATTATCTAATCTATAAATGGCTATAATTCGTCCGTAAACGGTATAAAACAACGAGACTATATACCATTTTCGAATTATCCTTTTCATACGAGAAAAGCTTATACAAAAAGAGGTAGGAAAATAATTCCTACCTCTTACAAATCCTGAGCATCATTTTTAATCTAAACCTAGGATTTCAGAAAGTTCAAGCCATTCGTCCTCGAGCTCAGAGATTTCGTTTTCGCATGCATTAAGCTCATCCTGAAGCTCAACTAGCTTTTCGAAATCAGAGGGATTAACTTGCCCCATGCGTTCTTTAATCTCAGAAGGAGCCTCTTGCAGTTTAGAAAGCTTTAGAGTAATTGAGTCATAGCGTTTCTTTAACTTAACTCGTTCTTTGTTCGAAAGCTGAGGCTCATTGTTTTGATTAGAACTACCCTCCTCAAGCTTTGCCGTTGGAGCCATATTAGCCGCAGATGATCTGCGAGGCATGTTGAGAAATTCATCAACGCCACCTGGAAGATGGATGATATTGCCATCTATCAAGGCATATTGCTCATCGCTAACACGCTCTACCAAGTAGCGATCGTGAGATACGATAAGCAAGGTTCCAGGCCAGCCATCAAGTACATCCTCCAACACAGCAAGCATATCCGTATCAAGATCATTTCCCGGCTCATCGAGAATCAATACGTTAGGTTCCTGAAGCAAGACATACATGATAGCCAGACGTCTTTTCTGTCCACCTGAAAGATCTTGAATGACCGAATCATATTCACTCTTATCGAAACCGAGGCGTTCAAGAAGTTGTGCTGGGGTTTGCTCCTTACCATCAACTACATAAAAGCTCTTGCATTCAGCTAAAAGCTCTCGTACACGCCATGTGCCTTTATCTTCTAGAGCATCAAGACGCTGAGAAAGAATACCGAACTTAACTGATTTACCAACCTTGATAGTTCCTGAATTCGGTTCAATTTGCTTTTGCATGAGTGACAAAAGTGTAGATTTACCTGCTCCGTTATCTCCAAGAATAGCGTAGCGATCACCAGGACCAATAAGCCAATCAAGATGATTACATATGGTTTTATCTCCCCAAGCAAAAGAAACGTCTTTCATCTCAATTACTTGCTTGCCCAAGCGGCTTACCGCCATACGTTTGAGCTCAAGTGGATTTCTAACAGGAGGCTCATCTGCAATAAGTGCCTTAGCTTCTTCAATCCTGAACTTAGGCTTTGAAGTACGTGCCTTAGGTCCACGAGCGAGCCATGCCAACTCTTTACGAAGGATAGACTGACGACGCTCTTCAAGAACACTTGCAACACGTGCTCTCTCGGCGCGCTTTTGGATGTAGGCGGAATATCCACCCTCAAAAGGATCGATTTGACCGTCATGCACTTCCCACATGCCAGTTGCAATCTCATCCAAGAACCAACGATCATGAGTTACGGTAAGCAATGCCCCTGTATCGTTAGACCAACGACGTTTGAGATGTTCTGCAAGCCAGCGAATTGCTTGCATATCAAGGTGGTTGGTTGGCTCATCGAGCAAAAGTACATCCCAGTCATCAATGAGTAGTCGAACTAGATCAACTCGTCTTCTTTGGCCTCCTGAGAGACTCGATACGAGTTGTTCGCGATCAATGCCACCTAATAGTGCATCCATGATGGAGCGAATACGACCATCAGCAGCCCACTCATATTCTGGTCTATCCCCTACAATAGCGCGAAGGACAGTGTCGTTGTCATTGAGATTATCGCTCTGTCCCAACATTCCAACACGGATGTTAGAACGACGAGTAATAGAGCCTGAATCAGGAAGAATTTCCTCGTCTAGAAGTCGTAAGAGAGTAGACTTTCCATCTCCATTCTTACCAACAATACCAATGCGGTCACCTTCGAAGATGCCGATGGTTTGTTTGTCCATAACCTTCTTGCCAGGCCACTCGTGTGAAAGTTGTTCGATTCCGATAAGAATACCCATCTACTCACCTCGCCTTAGGGATCTAAGTAGTGCGATCTCTTCTTGATATCCCCTGTTGTCCTTTTGAGGAGTCTCCAAGATCATTGGTCTTGTTGAAAGTACGGGATGATTTACAATAGCTTCGAAGGTTTCGATACCTAAAGCACCCTGGCCAATCTTCTCATGGCGGTCTTTATGGGATCCAAGTTCATTCTTAGAATCATTTAGATGTAGAGCCTTGAGCTTATCGACGCCAATAATCTGATCAAACTCATCTACAACAGAATCCAAATTCTCAACAATAGAATAGCCACCATCATGTACATGACAGGTATCAAGGCATACTCCAAGCTTGTCTTTGAGCTCAACTCGGTCGATGATTGCCTGAATCTCTTCAAAGTTCCTACCAATTTCGGTACCTTTGCCAGCCATAGTCTCAAGCAAAACTGTGGTTTGCATATCCTCAGTAAGCATCTCATTGAGTGCTTCGGAAATCTTCTCTATACCAAAATCTGAACCCTGTCCGGTATGGCAACCCGGATGAAAGTTAAGGTAGTGTCCTGGCAAATATTCCATGCGTTCAAGATCTTCTTTCATAGATCTCAAGGCAAACTCGCGAGTAGCCTCAGTCTTTGAACAAAGATTGTAACTATAAGGAGCGTGAGCAACCAAAGGAGCGAAATTATTCTCCTTTAGAAGTTGTTCAAGCTTTTTCATATCATCAATATCAAGAGCACGTGCACTTCCTCCTCGTGGATTACGAGTAAAGAAAGCAAAGGTAGTAGCTCCAATCTTGAGAGCTTCCTTGCCCATAGCTTCATAGCCAGAGCTGATGGATAGATGACATCCTATTGGTAGTGATTGCATAATTTGCTAAATCTCACATTCTATAAATACGTATATAACCTTAGGTTATTTCTTCTCCAAGATACCCTCAGCACGACTGAGGATTACACCTGAGAGATCCTTTTTGCTCATGAGAGGCACGTCTTCTATACCATCTTCAGAGAGCAAAGAAACCTTATTTGTCTCAGATCCAAAGGTAGATTCAGGATTAGAAACATCATTAACTACAAGCAAAGAGCATCCCTTACGCTTGAGTTTCTCCTGGGCATGTTGTAAAACATCATTTGTTTCAGCAGCGAATCCCACAATGCACTTATGAGAGCCGTCGTTCTTATTGAGCGCACATAGATTTCCAAGAATATCGGGATTCTCAATAAAGCGAATATCCTTGACACCATCATTGCAGCATTTCTTAATCTTGTCAGTACAATATGTCTCAGGTCTGAAATCAGCAACGGCAGCTGTACAGATGATAATGTCGGATTCTGCATAGTACTTCTGAGCAGCCTCGTTCATATCACAAGCAGATACTACAGGAACGATCTTAATTGCTGGATTAACTAGGCTTGAATCAACAGGACCAAGGATAACGGTTACATCAGCCCCACGACGACGAGCACATTCAGCAAGTTGAAGACCCATCTTACCTGTAGAAGGATTTGAAATATAACGTACAGGATCGAAATACTCACGTGTAGGACCTGCAGTAATAAGCACTCGCTTTCCCGTAAGATCTTGACGAACTGGCTTGAGAGTATCAAGTGTTGCATCAACGATTGTCTCTATTTCTGCGAGATGCCCTTTTCCTACATCACCACAGGCAAGCGCTCCCCATGCAGGCATGACAATTGTGTCGCCATAGCCCTCGAGTGTACGCAGGTTTGCAAGAGTTGCAGGGTTTTCAAGCATATGAGTGTTCATTGCAGGAGCAAATACACGAGGTGTGTAGGTAGCCAAAAGATACGAAGTCATTGCATCATCTGCGATGCCATGAGCTGCTTTAGCTAGTACATTAGCAGTAGCTGGAACAACAACAGTTACATCTGCCCACTTAGCCAACGTTGTGTGACGAATGGAATCTGGATTAATACCAAATAGATCTACAAGAACAGGATGTCCGGTCAGGGCCTCGAACGTTTTCTTTCCGATGAACTGCTCAGCATTCTCAGTCATAACAACGCGAACATCGTGTCCTTTTTTCTGGAAGCTACGTACAACCTCAGGTGCCTTATAAGCAGCAATGCCACCGCTAACACCAACAACGATATTGTAAGATTTGTTTTCCATATACATCACCTGGTAGATATATCAATAAAGAACACGCTAGTATCTAGCATGTTCTTTATACTTTAATTTTCTTCTTTAACTACAACGAGCATACGCTTGCAATAAGGACATTCAATAACATCCTTCTCTGATGTTACAACGTCATGATACAAGCTAGGCTGAAGTTTTACATTGCAGATAGAAGGCTTATTTGACTTAAGTTGCTCTACAGCCAATCCACCATACTTCTTACTGCAGCGCTCATATTCATTGAGCAACTCAGGATTAAGTTTTTCGACAATGGTCTTGCGCTCTTCATTCAACTGATCCATAACCTGACGTACATCAGCACTATCCTCATCAATGCGAGCTTGGAGGGCAGCCTTTTCTGCGGCTAGCTTTTCAGTTAGAAGGTCTGCATTCTTCTCTGCGGCACGTGCCTGCTCAAGCTTTTCATTGAGACCCTTTGAGAGGAACTCAAGTTTCTCAAGACGCTTTGCCAAGTGAGTAAGATGAGCCTGAAGCTCACGTACAGAGCGCTCGCTCTCCTCTTTCTGTGCAAAGTTCTCCTGCACTTCAGCTACGATAGTGCGAAGTTTTTCAGCTTCTGCATGATTATCCTCAAGCTCAATCTCAAGATCCTTGCGAAGAACGCGAACCTTCAGGGCATTCTTTGCAAGCTTGCGCTCAGCGCGGTCAAACTGTTCCATCTTCTTAAGCTGCATCTTAGCCTGAAGAACACGCTCAGCACGCATGAGCTCAAGATCTACTTCTTGTAATCTGAGCAACAACTGTGATTGACTCATTCTATCTCCTTATCAAGGCTCAAAGCCTTCTATTTAGAGGCACCTAATGTGCCGTCGATTCATTAATTATGCTGGTACAACCTCATAGAATGCATCTATAAAAGCGTCGATATCATCAAGTGAAACACGCTCATCAAATGATATACGTAAAGCTCCGAATGACCAGTCTGATGAAATTCCCATGGCGCTGAGCACATGAGATGGGTCAAGTGATGCCGATGCACAAGCACTTCCACTCGATACACCAAAGCCTTTATCGTCAAGCTTAAGCAAGACCGTCTGAGCATCAAGACCTTTTACCATGATATGTACGATACCCGGAAGCTTACCGGTAGCAGTAGCTGACGTGGTAGGTCTTACTTTAGGATGAGCACAAAGACGCTCATAGGCATGGTTAGCCATAGCTTCAACTTGCTGACGTGTTGTATCAAGGTGAGATACAACTTCCTTGTATGCTGCCGCAAATGCAAGGCATGAGCATACGTCCTGAGTTCCAGGACGACGTGAGAGCTCTTGTCCTCCTCCGAACTCCTGAGGTACATAAGGTACATTTCGTCGCACCATTAATGCACCAATACCTTGAGGACCACCAATTTTGTGAGCTGCAATGCTGACAGCATCAACATGTTCAAGATTAACAGGAACACGACCGAAGGCTTGAATAGCATCAGTAAAGATATATCCACCAAACTGGTGTGTAATCTGAGCCAGCTCATCGATAGGTTGAATAACACCGGTTTCGTTGTTTGCATACATAACACAAACAAGGCAAACAGTATCATCAATTAAATTGTTGAGTGCATCAGTGGTAATGACTCCGTCTTTGTTAGGACGAATCATCTTAACATTAAAGCCCCTAGCCTTAAGAGGTGCAGCCAAATCTAGTACTGAGTCGTGTTCAATTGCAGATATCAAGACGGTATTTCGGTTACGGTCTTTAGCATGAACACCTTCAGCAATGCCAAAGATGGCAAGGTTATTAGCTTCGGTTCCGCCACCAGTGAAGATAACTTCCTGTGGTCGCACACGATAGCTTAAACAGCGAGCAATGTCTTTACGAGCCGCAGTAAGAAGATTGGCGGCTTCACGTCCTGGAGTATGCAATGAATTTGCATTAGCCATAGAGCATGGAAGTGCATGATATGCCTGCTGTGCCTCAAAAGCACACGAGCGCATAGGAGCGCTCGCTGCATAATCTAAATATACGTAATGTGATTGCTTCAAGACTATCTCCTGGATACTCCAAGCTCGCCCTGTGCACGAATTTCTTCGATAGCTGCGTTT
>RCNI01000120.1_pt1 | contig 59812 bp, 55 predicted proteins | sample 2041151 | NCBI WGS metagenome assembly RCNI01 (sample SAMN09708214, study PRJNA481090) | feces metagenome | isolation source: feces | place: Antarctica: Albino Rookery
GGTCTGGTGTTGTCGATTGCGGTCATCAAGCCGCTGAACCTCTTGCTGCTCGGTGAAAATTACGCCCGCACGATGGGGCTTAACATCCGCCGCACGCGCACGCTGATCTTTCTCTCGACCATTCTTCTGGCGGGTACCGTCACGGCATTCTGCGGTCCCGTGGGATTTGTCGGATTGGCGGTTCCCCATCTTGCACGCATGCTGTTCCGCAGTGCCGACCACCGCACACTGATGCCCGCCTCGATGCTCCTCGGTTCGATCCTGCTGGTCGTTTGCGACCTCTTGGCAAAGACCCTCGCCTTCCCGATCAACACCGTCACGGCACTTATGGGCATCCCGATTGTCATTCTGGTTGTCATCCGCAACCGCAACATCTTCTGAAATGGGCATCACACCCTCGCCTACGGGCAACGCCTTCTGATGGAACACGTCTCCGCCGCGATCCCCTCCGAGCAACTCACCGCCCTTGTGGGGCGCAACGGCACGGGTAAAAGCACCCTGCTGCGTGCCATCGCGGGATTGAACGACCAATTTTCGGGAGAGATTCTGCTCAACGGCCGTTCCCTGAAATCGCTCTCCCCGCGCGAACGTGCCGCAACGATCAGTTTCGTCTCCACCGACAAGATCCGCATCGCCAACCTCCTCTGCGAGGATGTCGTTGCGCTGGGGCGCGCGCCCTACACCAACTGGATCGGGCGCATGCAGGAGGAGGATCGCGCGATCGTTTTCCGTTCGCTCGAATTGGTCGGCATGACCGACTTCGCCCGCAAGCCGATGGACACCCTCTCGGACGGCGAGTGTCAGCGCATCCTTATTGCGCGCGCGCTGGCGCAGGACACCCCCGTCATTCTTCTGGACGAGCCGACTGCTTTTCTCGACCTCCCGAACCGCTACATCCTGTGTTCCCTGCTGAGTCGTCTGGCACACGAAGAGCACAAGTGCATCCTCTTCTCCACCCACGAACTGGACATCGCCCTGCATATTTGCGACAAGATTGCCCTGATCGACACGCCCGATCTCGATCTGATGTCTGCCCGCGAGATGGCCGCAAGCGGTCACATCGAACGCCTTTTCACCGAAGAAGGACTTTCCCCAAAGGCTCTGGAAGGCATGTTTAAACTCCTAAAACTCTAAAATCCTTATTTTTCTGAATATTTTTTGCACTTTTTTTTTGCAGAAGTCCTTTTTTTACTTACCTTTGCACCGCTAAACCTCCCGAACACGGGATCAAGGAATAGTGGTAGAGGCCCATTCGTCTATCGGTTAGGACGCAAGATTTTCATTCTTGAAAGAGCAGTTCGACTCTGCTATGGGCTACTAACGAGGGCCGCGAAACACGACGAACGACCATTGTTGAAACATCTGCATGCCACATTCGCAAAGCACCTTCAACAACAAACTTCCATTCGGATTTCGAAGCCTACGGGTGAACAATTTTTAAGGAGCGGGTGAAGAACCTATCCGAAGGCGGCTACGGCCGTTTCATTGTTTTAGGAATTAAAAGTAAAAAAATAAAAAAACTAACGAATTATGGCAAACCATAAGTCTTCGCAAAAAAGAATCCGTCAGACTGTATCGAAGCGCGCACACAACCGCCTGATGCACAAGACCGCTCGTAACGCCGTTAAGGCAATGCGCGCAACCACCGAGAAGAGCGCAGCAATCGCACTGCTTCCCAAAGTAAGTTCGATGCTCGACAAATTGGCAAAGCACAACATCATGCACAAAAACAAGGCAGGCAACCTGAAGAGTGCCATGCAGTTGCATGTAAACGGCTTGAACTAATCTCTTCACCGGAGACTTTCAACCATACGGCGATCCGAACTCTCGGATCGCTTTTTTTATGCCCTGCGCAGGCGGTTCCACGGGGAACGGAACCCCATTCCGACACATTCTTCAAAGTATTTTCCCCGCAAAGATTTGCAGGAACGGAAAAAACTCCCGATCATTGCGCCACTAATTCACAACACGTCAAAATGAAACAAACCGACATCCAATATCTGAACCAATTCGAACTCAAATTAGAGGAAGAACTCGTCAAACTCTGCACCGAATACAAGTTGTTGAACAACATCCTGCTCGCCACCGAAGACATCGACGAATTATGGACAACGAACCTTGCGCCCGAATACGTTGCCGATGCCGTGAAGGAGGTCGCCAACTATCCGGTGGTATCGGTTGCGTGGGCAGGTTATCTCGGAATGGGTGTTGCCAAAGGCTGGGATACGGACTGGGCGAAATATCAGAAACTGCCCTACGCCAACTACTACGGCGAGCATAAATTCGACGATCTCGACGAACACATCGTGAAACACATCCTCGGTCTGGAACTCGACAGCCCTCAGGCACAGCAGATCGAGAACATACTGCGTGCCTGCGGCGAGAAAGCCGTGAACATGATCCGCCACGAACACATCGAGCCGCAGAGCGTCATGGCGTTCCACGTCTTTGCCCGCGCCAGCAAGGCGATGTTCCGCATCGGCGTGGCTCTGGAATTATTCGCCTTGGGCTATAAATTCGAGAAGGTCAAACTCTCGGATCTGAATGCAGGCAGGGTTAACACCCCGCTTCCATAAAAATAAAACCGTGTCGGAATCCTGCGACACGGTTTTTTTATGCATTTACACACAAAACTGCCAACAGTACTTTCCCGAAATCTGTTCGTTAAAAAGATGATTTCCATGCCGATGTCATCTCCATAGAAGGACAAAAGCAGTCCCCATCGGAGCATTCTGACGCGGTTTTTTGAAAATCTGAAACGAGCCGCCCTGAAAATCGGCACACAGCCAAGAGATATGCAACGATATTACACATTAAATCCTTACATTTGTACTGAAATAATATACGGAGGACACGTATCCATGATTCATTCATACAGTAAATTTGTCAGGAAATCCAACGAGAATTTCAATGAGGATTTCAAAACTTATGCGACAATAGGACAACTTCGCTATCTGCCGACCGATCTGTTTTGGCACTTGCTCCGAGCCTCAAGCGTCACCCCGGAGCAACTCCCCGAAACAGCGGGAAAATTGGAACTCTTCGAGATGTGGCCGAGTTGGGATCCGAAAGGTACGGGCAATACAAAGCGGGTGGAACCCGATGTTTTCATCCGATTCTCCCGATTCGATTTGATCATAGAGGTCAAAAGAAAGAATTCCGAAGGACAAACCTCCGATCAATGGAAGAATGAAATTACCGCTTATCACAATACCTACGGTTTCGACAGGAAGATCCTGCTGCTTGCACTCGGCGGCAACAGCAATTTGGACTGCGCCACCGACGAAAACCAAGTATATAAGGCGACCTGGATGAAATTGCTTCATGCCGTTCATGACTACAGCAAGCAGCGATCGTATTTTTCTTGCAAAGCGGAATCCGCCGAGCAGGAAATCCGAATCCTTGAAGCCGTCGAAGAGGCTTTTGCCCAATACAACGAGTATGTCGTCGATCTGTTGGATACGATGCCGAACGATGATCTGAATATCGAAATTCCTCTTAATATCAATGAAATATGGAAAATAATGTAAATAATGCCGACGAATTGTTCCTAAATGTTCGAAAGTCGATCCGATTGTTGTATGACTATCAACATCGGGTACAGGGCACGATGTTCTACATTAAATCCCAACTCAATCTGAGCAGTACCAACAGCAGGATCGAAATCAACAAACTTTTCTCGGATCCGATCCACGGCAGCAACAATTACGGACAATTCCGACTATACCCCGGAAATTGGGCATGGGATTTTCTGTTTCCGATGGCTATGGAGTATCAGCTCGGAGAGAAAGACAAACGATACCGGCTTTCGGTCATTGTCGTAACGGATGACGGATTCTTCAAAGCCCTGAAAAAAGGCTCCACGGCCAAAAAGGAAAAAACCGAAACATTTGCAGCAGTCGAATCTTCCGACACGACCGCTCTTTTTGTCATGGAACTTAAACAGAGGGGCGAATGGGCGAAACGATGGAATCGCAACAGCATGGAATCCTCCCTGGAAAGATGGCTTAATAACGATCAGGACACGATCTCAGAGAAGACAGAGGCAGGCAACGATTTTATCGTCATGAAATTCAAACTATCGGAACTTGTAACTGAAGACAAAATCCATCTTGTTTTGAGTAAGATGAGTCGTAAAATCGAGGACATTACAGGATATATCGTTTATTGATATGGTTGATCTGCTTCTCCGCCGTTATTTATGGCTTATTGATACGATCCGCACCGCAGGGGAGATTTCCTACGAAGACATTGCCGCCCGTTGGAAAAGGTCGGTATTGAACGACGACCGCTCCGTGTTGTCGTTGCGCACGTTCCACAATCACCGCAATGCCATCGAAAAACATTTCGGAATCGAAATTGCCTGTCATCGCGGACGGGGACTGAATACCTACTACATCACCAATCGGGAAGCGATCGAAGACGATACGCTGAACCGCTGGATGCTGGATTCGTTCGCAACGGGTAATATGCTTGCCAAGTACCGTGACCTTACTGACAAGATCCTGTTGGAAGATATTCCCGGCGGCACGGAATTTCTCCCGCCCGTTTTGAAAGGATTGCACGAGAACAGACTCCTGAGGCTGATCTATCGCAGTTATCGAAGTGATACCGACACGGAAACAGTCGTCGAACCGCTGTGTGTCAAAATGTTCAAACGCCGTTGGTATCTGCTCGCCCGAAAGACCGGTGTGCAAGAACTGCGCATCTATGCACTGGATCGAATCCGAAAGGCGGAGTGTTGCGACGAAACCTTCGTTTATCCCGCCGAATTTCATCCTGCGGACTATTTTGCCTGTTATTACGGCATTGCCACCGACGGTTATTCGCACCCTGCGACCATCCGTCTGAAAGCCTTTGCCGAACTGCCGCACTACCTGCGGTCACTGCCGCTCCACGCCTCGCAACGGGAGGTGAAACAGACAGTCACTTATTCGATTTTCGAATATTACCTTTCGCCCACATTCGACTTTATCCAGGAGTTGCTGTTGCATGGCGACCAGATAGAGGTGCTCTCTCCCGCGGATTTGCGCATGCGCGTTGCCGAAATCATTCGGGCAATGAACATCCGATATGAAAATTTCCATAATATGAAATAATGTTTCACATCTTCGGTTTTACTTTGCCAGAAAAAAGTAAAACCATGGAAGAAAACGAAAAATCAATCATCGAACAAGAAGAGTTGGAGTAAGAGGCTCCCCTCGAAACGACCTACGATATCTATTTAGTCAACATCGGCAGGAGGTTTGTCCCTGACGACCTTGTTTTAAAGAACGGCGAAAAATTCACGATTCCGCCGATTTATCGTCTCGGACAGGCAAATATATGCAGCGATCAGCACTATTTGTTCTACCCGGGAACGACGTATTCGATCAACGAAGGACGGGTTTACGAATATTTGGATCAAAGTGTCAAAATCTATGAATTCCAAGACAATCCGCGCTGGACGAACGATTATAACTCCCCGTTCCAAAGTCCCTGCCACACAGCCTTTTCCGTTCAGACGTGGGATCTTTCCATCATGCACCTTTGCTCCGAATTGTGGGGTTATGCCGATTCATACGGCCGCCCCGTCATTCCGCCCCGCTATGACGCAGTCACCAATCCGAGTCGTGCGAATATCGGAGCCGTAAAACAACACGGCAAGTGGCACTTTATCTACGTACCGACCGGCGAACGAATCGACGATCGGGAATACGACGAGGTGGAATTATGCCCCGAAACCGATTATTTCAGTTATTCGGCAAAAGAGTTGGGCGAGGGTCGCGGTCTGATTGATCCGCTCGGCCGCATTGTAACCCGCCCGATCTACGAAACCATGCCGCAACCGCTCTTCGACGGAACATTCACCACATTTATGCCTTCACGACCGCAAGAAGTCGTGCGGATCGACCGCCTCGGGAACGTGCTTCCCTACTCCGAAGCCGACCCCTCGGACCTCCCCTTCGAAATAAACGATGTAGCGACCTACAAAGACCTCTACAATGATCCCGATCTGTTCAGCAGCGAGACCCCATGCATCATCGTCACCAACGAGGAGGGAAAATACGGACTTTTGGCCTATTCCGGACGAAAAATCACCGACCTCGAGTACGACGACATCTCCTATTACCGCAGTTCGTCGGACGAAAAGCCGAGCAGTCTTTACCTCGCAAAACGAGGAGACAGATGGGGTGGCATCGACCTTTCCGGCAAAGAAATCATCCCTTTTATATATGACAGTTTTCTGTTCTGCGATTCTAATTTTATCCGAACCGAGAAGGACAAAAAATTCGGCTGTGCCGATCTTCGGGGTACAATTACGATACCACCCGTTTATGATCGGCTGCTTGACGGCGGGGACGGAATCCTGGCAGGATTGACGGGTGAAAAATGGCAAATCATCGGTTCGGACGGTCGAACGATCACGCCATCGTGTTACGATACCTGCGCCTGCCTGAGCAAAGGATTTTTCCTTGTAACGATCGGAGATGATCGCTTTACGCTCGATCGCAACGGTCAGCGATTACCGTTCGTCATTGATTGTCTGAAGGAGGATATGTTTGCCGACAGCCCATATATGAACTGGGGCAAAGCGTTCCACCGTGAATTCATTCCGGCATACCGACTCGGACGCAAAGGCATTATCCGTCACGACGGCACCTTGGTCCTTCCCTGCATTTACGATGATCTGCGCCCCCTTCGCCCGGGATATTACGATCGGATCATCGCCACACGAAACGGCTTGAGCGGTGTCATCTCTCTTTCCGGAGCCGTCATCATACCTTTCGAATACGACCATATCACGCAGATGCCGCCCCATACGGAAACGATCGTGGTCTGCCGGGCGGGTAAATGGGGCGAACTGAATCCCGACGGCAGCATCGCCTTTCCGCTGGAATATGCAGGATGCAACGATATTTTATCGACCTTGAATACGGCTTATTTTAAGATATGATTCGTCTGAACGACCGCATTTACGGCATTCTCTTCGGGCAGGCCGTTGGCGATGCGCTGGGTCTGGCCGCCGAAGGGATGTCCTGCGATCGGGCAGCCTCCACCTACCCGAACGGGGTAAACGGCTATGCGGACATCCTTCAGGACGATTTCCGAAAACGCTGGGCACGCGGGGAGTGGACGGACGACACGAATCAGATGCTCTGCATCCTTGACAGCCTGCTCAAACGCCGAACGGTCGATCCGAACGATATTGCCGACCGTTTCGTCCGATGGTTCCGACACGACGGACGCGGTATCGGCAAACACACCTGTAACCTCCTGCGGATGCCCCAATACGCAGAACATCCGTATGAGATTTCGGAATTTTTCTGGAAATTCAGTCACCGGAACAGCGCACCGAACGGAGCCTTGATGCGCACCTGCATCACAGGAATCTGGGATTATCAGCACGAACCGGCGGTATATGAAAACACGGAAAACATCTGTCGGCTGACCCATTTCGATCCGCGTTGTGTCGGTTCGTGCGTGCTTGTCACCCACATCATCCGCTGTGAGTTGCTCCAACGGGCGGTGACCGAATCGGACCTTCTTGCACTCGGTGCACGCTATGCGCCCGAGATCGGGGAGTTCGTCCGGCTGGGTTATCAACCGAAACTTGAAAAACTTTGTTTGGACGATCCCGATACGCAAGGCTACACCCTGCGCACGCTCGCCGCAGGATTGTGGGCATATCGTTTCGGAACGGATTTTCGGTCTGCGATACAGACCCTCATTGCGGCGGGAGGGGATACGGATACGAATTGTGCCGTGGCGGGAGCATTGCTCGGTGCACGCCTGGGTTACGCCTCACTGCCCGAAGATTGGGTGCAAGGCTTGCTATGGGGAGAGGAACTCAAAGAAAAAGTCCGACAATTAACCGAAATCCTGGATTAGGATATAAAAAACCGCGTCAGAGTATCCTGACGCGGTTTTTTGGAGGTCTGAAGCGGATTCGAACCGCTGTACAAGGTTTTGCAGACCTTTGCCTAGCCACTCGGCCATCAGACCAGGCCATCAGACCATAAAGATCACCTTCCCGTGATTTGGTTGTGCAAATATAGGCATTAAATCCGTACAAAACAAAACTTTCTTCGTTTTTTGCAAAATTTATCGAAAATTTTTACCTTTACATCTCGCTAAAGCCTCTGCAACGCGCCATGACCGTCGAAGATATTGCCCTAAGCATGACTCCCGGAATCGGAGTCAAAGGAACCGTACATCTCCTTGAGGTATTCGGCGATGCCCGTTCGGTATTTGAGGCATCGCTCGACGTACTCTGTCACGAAGCCGAGTTGCGCGATGCCCCCGCACGCGCCATCCGCGACCGGAAAGGATTTGCAGCCGCCGAAAAAGAGTTGAAGTATTGCTTGAAAAACAACATACTCCCCGTGGCCTCGACCGATGAGGAATATCCGCCACTTCTTCGAGAAATCCCCGACTATCCCCATATACTATATATAAAAGGACGCCTTGACCGGCTGAAATCATGTTGTTTGTCGGTGGTCGGCACGCGCGAGGCGACACCCTACGGACAAATCATGTGCAACCGTCTGATTGAAGCCCTCGGAAAGCATATCCCGTCGCTTGCGATCGTCAGCGGACTGGCCTTCGGCATCGACATTGCGGCACACCGCGCTGCCTTGGCCTCCGATATTGCAACCATCGGCGTACTGCCCGCCCCCCTTCCCGACATCACCCCCGCCCAGCATACTGCCGTGGCGCGAGACATCTTGGAACACGGCGGCGTATTGCTTACCGAGGAGAGTTCGCAAAGCAAACAACGGGGCAGAGCCTACATTCCGCGCAACCGCATCATTGCGGGACTGAGTGCAGGCACGCTCATCGTCGAGTCGCCCGAACAGGGCGGTGCACTCGTAACAGCCTCGATGGCCGACGGCTACAACCGCACGGTGATGGCCGTACCGGGTCGCGTGACGGACAAAACCTCCCGCGGCACGAACCATCTGATCAAAACCCACAAGGCACAAATGGTCACCTCGGCAGAAGACATCCTCCGCGAAATGATGTGGGACGACCTGCCCGAAGTACGCCGACAGCCTCTTCCCACACGAGAAAACCGCCTTACGGATGACGAGGAACAACTCCTCGCGCTGTTCTCCACCTCCGATTCTCTTTCGCTCGAAGAGATTGCCCTTCGGAGCGGTTCGGATACGGGACGCCTTGCAACCCAACTTGTGGGACTCGAATTGGCAGGAGCCGTCATGCAACTGCCCGGACACCGATATATAAAGACACGATGATACTTACCGATACCCATTCCCACCTCTACGCCCCCGAATTTGACGAGGATCGCGAGGAGGCCTACCAACGCGCCCTGAGTGCAGGCGTCGGACATCTGCTGCTTCCGGCCATCGACTCCGAAAGCCATGCCGCCCTGTTCGATTTCTGTCGCACGCACCCCGACCGTCTGATTCCGATGATGGGACTCCACCCCACTTCCGTGAACGACAATCCGCGCTGGCGCGAAGAATTGCACCTTGTGGAGGAGTTCCTCGACCACAAGCCGGAGGGTATTCCGCCGTTCTGCGCCATCGGGGAAATCGGTCTCGATTTCTATTGGAGCAGAAATTTCATGAAGGAGCAGACCGAAGCCTTCGAACGACAAATCGAACTGGCTCTCGATCATCGCCTTCCGATCGCCGTCCATACGCGCGATGCGTGGGACGACACCCTTCGGATCGTGCGAAAATACAAGGGTCGCGGACTGAGCGGCGTGTTCCATGCCTTCTCCGACACGAAAGAAAGTTATGAAGAATTGAAAACATTGGGTAACTTTGTATTCGGTATCGGCGGCGTGGTGACTTTCAAGAAGAGTAACGTGGCAGATCTGGTGCGCGAAATGGATCTTGAGGACATTGTCCTTGAGACCGACTGCCCGTACCTGACACCCGCCCCCTACCGCGGTCGGCGCAACGAATCGTCCTACGTTCGTTTCGTGTGCGAGAAGGTCGCCGAAATCAAAGGCATCTCGCCCGACGAGGCGGCCGAGATCACGACCCGCAACGCCCGGCGTATATTTGCAATAAACTGAAAACCAATAAGGAACACTTAAAACGATATGAGATCTTCTATTTTAATCATTTACACCGGCGGAACAATCGGCATGAAAACCGATGCCGAAACCGGTGCGCTGGTGCCCTTCGACTTCAGCGGCATTTACGATGAGTTTCCGTCCCTGCGCCGTCTGAACGTGGACATCGACATCCACACCATCTCGCCGATCATCGACTCCTCGAACGTGACACCCGCCAACTGGATCGAACTGGCCGAGATCATCCGCGACAACTATACGCGCTACGACGGATTTGTGGTGCTTCACGGTACCGACACGATGTCCTATTCGGCATCGGCACTGAGTTTTCTCTTGGAAAACCTCTCGAAACCCGTTGTCTTTACGGGCAGCCAGATTCCGATCGGCGTATTGCGCACGGACGGCCGTGAAAACCTCATCACCGCCATCGAGATTGCGGGTACGCGCCGCAGCAATCATCCCGAAATGGCGATGGTTCCCGAAGTGTCGCTTTACTTCCAAAACCGCCTGTTCCGCGCCAACCGCTCCACGAAGCGCAGTGCCGAGGCTCTGAGTGCGTTCCGCTCGAACAACTATCCCGCTCTGGCCGAGGTGGGTGTGAACATCACCTACAATTCCACCGCCATCCACTATCCGCAACAACCCGACGAGACAGAACTCAAAATCGCCACCCGACTGGGCGACGGCATCGAGATCATCAAACTCTTCCCCGGCATGAGCGAGCAGATGCTCCACGCCATGCTCACCGCCCCCGGACTGAATGCCGTCGTGCTTGAAACATTCGGTGCGGGCAACGCCCCCACCAAGCAGTGGTTCATCCGCGAAATCGAGGAGGCGATCCGCCGCGGCATCTACGTGGTAAACATCACGCAGTGCGGCAGCGGCAACGTGTCGATGGATCTCTACGACACGGGAATCCACCTGCAACAAATCGGCGTGATCAGCGGTCACGACCTCACGACCGAAGCCGCCTGCACCAAACTCATGTACGTTCTGGGCAAAAACCTCTCGCGCGAGGAGACCATGGAGTTGCTCCGCAAACCGCTCCGCGGAGAATTTACGCTTTAGGTGATTGCAGGTTAGGAATATTTTTTATATATTTCGCACTGTTAAAGTACCTTAAACCGAGGTCATCGACCCGAAAACGGACGACGAAAAGCGCATGATGTTCTGAAAATCAATCGAATACCATCGCTATTCGGTGTGTTTTGTGGTGAATGGCGCGCCCGTGGAAAAAGAACGGACGAACCTCAAAAATCGGCGAAAAGCCCGGCGAAAAGCAACTGAACGATAAAAAAACAATAAAAATTTAGGGGCAGACGATATTTTTAGCGCGCCCACCCCGCAAACCGACAACGAAAAACGAGATTTACAAAGAAGAATAAACAAAAATCAACTAATCAAATTAATTTATTAAACACAACTATGAAAAAACTTTTTTTGATTCTGTCGGTTGCCCTCTTCTCGCTGGGTACCGTTAACGCATTCGCGCAGGAGGAAGAGGCTGCTGCCCCCCAAGAGGCAACGACCGAAGTAGTGGCTGAAGAAGCTGCCGAGACCCCCGCAACGACTCAAGAGCCCGCCGAAATGGAAGGTCAGACAATGCACCGCGTCCTGATGCAGAAGTTCTTGGAAGGCGGTTGGGCGTGGATGCTCCCCGTATTGCTCTGCTTGGTAATCGGTTTGTCCGTAGCCATCGAGCGTATTCTCTACCTGTCGCTTTCGACCATCAACACGAAGAAATTCATGGAATCGGTTGAGAACGAGCTGAAGTCGAACGGCGTTGCCGCTGCCAAGGAACTGTGCCGCACCACCCGTGGCCCGATCGCTTCGATCTACTTCCAGGCATTGCTCCGCTACGAGCAGGGTAAGGATCTCGACGTAATCGAGAAATCGGTAGTTTCTTACGGTTCGGTTCAGACCGGCCAGATGGAGTCGGGTCTGTCGTGGATCGGCTTGTTCATCGCACTGAGCCCTATGTTGGGTTTCATGGGTACCGTTGTCGGTATGATCGGTGCATTCGATGCTATTCAGGCCGCAGGTGACATCAGCCCGACGCTGGTTGCCGGTGGTATCAAGGTCGCTCTGCTGACTACCCTTATGGGTCTTATCGCTGCGGTTATTCTTCAGTTGTTCTATAACTATATCGTATCGAAGATCGACTCTTTGGTAAACGATATGGAGGATGCGTCTATCGTTCTGATGGATACCCTGACTGATCAAAAGAAATAATCGAACGTATAAAAGAATCAAAAACAAATGAAAAAGGTTTTAAACATATTGCTGGGTCTCATGATGGTGATCACAGCTGCGTTGCTGATCTACGCAGCCGTATCGCCTCACCCCGAGAACAAAGCAGAGTTTGATCCGTCCATCAGCCTGAATCTGATGTGGGGTTATGCCCTCTTCGTATTCGCTCTGTGCTGTGCGATCTTCTGCGCTTTGTTCGGCATGATCAAGAATCCCGCAGGAATCAAGGGCACCATCCTTTCGCTGGCGCTGATCATCATCGTTATCGGTGTGGCTTACTTCACCGCTGCCGGTCATGACATTCAGATTCCCGACGTACAGAACAACACCTACTTCGGTGTAGGTGAAACCATTATCACTGACACAAGCATTTTGGTAACCTATGTTGCCGGTGCAGCTGCATTCGTAGTTGCCGTGGCAACCGAAATCTGGAGTATTTTCAAATAATAACAAAGAAGTACAATGGCAGGTAATAAAAGACAAATTCAAGAAATTAATGCCGGTTCTATGGCCGACATCGCCTTCTTGCTGCTCATTTTCTTCTTGGTCGCCACTACGATGAATGTCGATACCGGTATCCAGCGTATGTTGCCCCCCATGCCCCCCGAGAACCAGAAGATAGAGGATATCAAGGTTAAGGAACGTAACCTCCTTCTGGTACTTGTTTCGGGTAACGGCAACATCATGATCGGTACGGCCGACAATCAGCAGATTTGCGATCTCCGTCAGGTAAAGGACAAAGTCAAGGAATTTATCCTGAACCCGATGGATGCTGAAAATCTTCCCGAAAAGGTAGAACAGGAAATCGAATTGGCCAATGGCAGCAAGTGGGTATATCTCGAAAGTCAGGGCGTAGTTTCGTTGCAGACCACGCGTGACACGGGTTATCAGCCCTACATTATGGTTCAGAACGAACTCACCCGTGCCTTCAACGAGGTACGTGACGAGGTAGCTATTAAAAAATTCGGTGACAAATTCGAAAACCTCACTGAGGACAACCGTAAGGCAGTAGCCAAGGCTGTTCCCCAGAAGATTTCGGAGGCCGAACCGAAGACTATTAAAAAATAGAAGATCATGGCAGTAATGAAAAAGAAGGGCAACAAAGGTTTGCCTCCCATCTCGACAGCATCACTTCCTGACGTAATCTTCATGATTCTCTTCTTCTTCATGGTTTCGACGACCATGCGCGAACAAGAGTTGCGCGTAAGATACACTCTTCCCGAAGCTACCGAGGTACAGAAATTGGAAAAGAAATCGTTGGCTAACTACATTCACGTAGGCCCCCCGACACGAGCCCTTCAGGCTCAGTTCGGTACGGCTCCCGTGATCCAGTTGAACGATTCTTACAGTACGACCAAGGACATTTTGGACTTTATTGCCGCTGCACGCGAACAGCTCAGCGAGCAGGACCGTCCGGCAATGACCACCGTACTGAAAGCCGACAAGGATATCAAAATGGGTATGATCACCGACATCAAGCAGGAGTTGCGTCGTGCAAACGCACTGAAAATTTCGTACGCTGCTGCAAAGTCGCTGGGATACTATTAACAGAATCCTTCACGCAAGCAAAAAGAGGATAACCCCTTGGGTTGTCCTCTTTTTTTTGAGCCATGGGGAGAGGGAGGTGCAGAGGGACGGACTTTTACAAGCGAGGAATTTTGCGGAAGGTGTTGCGAGCGGACGGTTTTTCAGACGGTTTTACAGAGGACTTTCCAGACGGGAAACATCGCAGAGGGGTTTGTAAGCGATGGTTTTTGCAGCCTTTTTTCTCGGACGGACGCGCAAGATACAGGCGTAAACGGATTGACGGCGTGGGAAAATAGACGGACAGAGACAAGACAAGACAAGACAAGACAGAAGCGATGCAGGCGGAAACAGAAGACGCGCAGTTAATCCGAGGAGCAATAAAAACGCCTTGCCCAACGAAAAAAAATTCCGCCCGAACATCGAACGGATTTTCCCTTAAATAATATTCACCTTAACAAAATCCCCAAAAACAAATCCTTGGGGAACGCGCCCTTCAGAACAGTTCCGTCTGCCCGATCGTGTGATTGAACGTCAGACGGTGATGGGGCGTAAGACCATATTTGAGAATTGCCAGACGATGCTCTTTCGTGGGATAGCCCTTATTTTTCAGCCAGCCGTATTCGGGAAACTCCTCCGCCAAATGTTCCATATATTCGTCACGATGCGTTTTGGCCAAGACCGAAGCCGCCGCAATATCGGCATAGGTGGCATCGCCCTTGATGACGCAGCGATAGGGCAATTCCAATTTCGTACGGAATCGGTTGCCGTCGATCGCCAGAAATTCGGGTGCGGGATCCAAACGCGCCGCCGCCAGCGACATCCCCTCGAACGAAGCATTGAGAATGTTGATCTCGTCGATGCGTGCCGCCGAAACCGCCTCCACAGCCCATGCCACCGCCTCGCGTTCGATCACCTCGCGCAACAAATCGCGGTTGCGACGGGTCATCTGCTTCGAGTCGTTGAGCAGCGGATGGTGAAAGTCACGCGGAAGAATCACCGCCGCAGCAAATACGGGTCCCGCCAAACATCCGCGGCCTGCCTCATCGCATCCCGCCTCCAAAAGATCGTATTGAAACTGATTTTCGAGCATATTATTCGCAGTTTGCCCCGTCCGCACAGAACAGACCTTCGCCGAAAACAAAAGGCTAAAATCCCGCGAAAACAAGGCCGAATCGGATGACAAAGTTAGTAAATATTTGGTTTTACACGGGCTTTTTCCGTATTTTTGTAGTCGAATCAGAAGGTTTCCAAGAGATGAAATTCGACTTTGCACGACTGCCGTTCATACCCGCGTTTCTCGCGTTGCTGCTATTGACCCTGCTTTGGGCAAGCACCTGCATCATGCCCGATGCCGTGCCCGCCGATCAACTCGTGGCCGCCACTCAAGAAACCGCCCCCACGGAGGAGCAGAGCAGGGAACACACCCTTACCGCAACCCCGCAACAAGACCCGATCCCGCAAAGCACCCCCGCAGCGCAAGACCCCGCCCCGCAGGATGCCCTCCAGTCCACCCCGAATCCCCTTCCGACCGATTCGCTGACGGGAATCACCGCATCGGATTCCACGCTTTCAAGCACCCCCGATACCCTCGCCCAAGATCTTCCCGAACCTGCGCCCGCCCGCATCGAGAAACCGCGGACCCCGCCCCGTATGGCATTCGAAATGCCCGCCACGCTGATCCGCAACTTCGCGGCACGCCACCCCTTCCGAGGGAAGACGCTCTCTGTTCTGGTGATCCTCTTCTTAGGCGTTACGATCGGTCGCGTTGCCCTGCGCCACAACCTCTATACGGTCAATAGTGCGCTACCTGTTCCTTTGAGTTTCATGCTGATCCTTCTGGTCGGCATCCGCGGACTGACTCCTCCGGCACTCGTCGGCATGCTCTTTTTCGCATTGGCAATCAAGAACTTCGCCCGCTGTTTCAGAAGTGGCTACACGTTCGATGCCAACTTCCGCGCAGGACTTTATTCGGGACTGATGCTCCTTGTGCATCCCGCATCCATGCCGCTTCTGGTGCTCTTTCCCGTCGCGCTGTTCGTCTTCAATCGAACCCTTCGCGAAGCGGTCGCAGCCTCCGCGGGACTGCTCTTCCCCATCGCCTTCTGCTCCTATCTGAACTGGGGCATGCGCGGCGATTTCACCGCCCCTCTGTGGCAGATATGGCAACAATTCGCAACCGGTACAATCGGCGGATTCCTCACCCGATTCATCCTCCCCGACACCCCCGTCCAGATCGTTCTTGCGCTGCTGACCCTTTTGAGTATCGCGCTGGTCGTGAACCTGCTCTACTCGGTCGGCACCAAGCCGCGCTACATACTCCTTTACGCCATCTGTGCAACAATCGTCGGCATGATGTTGTGCCTCTCGCCCTCGGCCGATGCCCCCACCGTCGCCTTTGTCGCCATCCCCGCCTCGCTGATCATCACGGGATTTCTGGTGCGTACTCCGCGCATGAACTCCGCAATCATAGTCGTCGTTTTGTTCGCGGCAACCGTTGTCCGTATATTCTTACAATAGTAAATTTAGTTCTATTTGGATCACATTTGATTCTAAACGGACTAAAAGCACTACAAATAAAATAAAAACACTATTATTTTTAAATTTTTCATTGTATTTTTATCCTCCCCCGTCAAGAAAATCGCGGGAAGACCCAAAATACAATGACTATGAAACAACTCACGACGGCACCGACGCCCCAACCCATGATTGTACGTTATGTCGAGAATCTCCACAACGGCATACAGTCACACAATTTGTCGCGCTATGCACTCGGATACGTCATTCACGGTACGAAATACATCTACACGGGCGACCACTGCCAAAAGGCCACACGCGGCGATCTTTTTTATTTGGGTACGGGAATCCAGTATGTGGAGAACATCCCCGCACCGACCCGCCCCTACGAACAGATCGTTTTTTACTACACTCCTGAGGATTTGCAACGCATCGTCACGCAACTCAACATGACCTACGGCATGACGGTGAGCAACCACCACGTCTGCGAAAAATGCCGCACGGCAACCCATATTGTCACGGACGGCTGGGATTCGTTGCGGAATTTCTTCACGAGCACCGCCATCAGTATGCGCACAGGGCAGACCCTGCACGATCATACCGCCGAGATGATCAAAATGACGGAATTGCTCTACCTGATCCTTGCCCATGAGGATTGCTGTCTGAAGTACCGCCTGCTGAGCAACATCGACTCGTCGGAGGGGAATTTCGAAGTGGAGATCTACGACTGCGTATTCGAAGATTTGTCGATCCGCGAGTTGGCCGAGCGTACCAACCGTTCGCTGACTTCCTTCAAGAAGGAGTTCCAACGCCATTTCGGAATGCCGCCCCACAAATGGTTTATCCGCCAACGACTGAACCACTCTCGTCTGTTGCTGATTGCGAGCAGCAAGTCCATTTCGGAGATAGGCAATGTCTGTTCGTTCCCCAACACGTCGCACTACATCAAACTCTTCAAGAAGGAGTTCGGCATCACACCGGCAAACTATCGCTGCAACTACGCGCGTCGGTGTGCCGAAGAGCAGTCGGAAGAAATGGGCGGCAAGCGACTTTAACGCCCGACCAATCCGACAACAAACCTCCTTCCGGGACGCGAATCAAAGGCAAAAAGAACAACCGGAAACGACCGACAGACGCAGGATCGGATTTTTAGAATATTGACAATCTGTATATTAGACGTGCCAATAATAAAATTTTAGAATAAAAGAGAACAATTTCAACCAAATAATTTGGAAACCCACAAGAAATGACTTATCTTTGTATAGTAAAGATATGGGATCATGTCCCAACTCTCATTAACCTAAACTAACCTAACCAGAAGAGACTCGCAGGTGCCCACCTCAGTCTCTTCTTTTCATTTGAAGCCATCTTCCTCCGCCTTGCGGATTCGCATTTCTGCCCTAAATCCGCCCCTTCACTCCTTGCAAACGCCGTCGGCCTCTTCCTTCCCCTCCTCCGGACGCGCTTTGTTCCGCACCGATCCTTTCCTTTTCCTCCGCCGAACTCCCCTTCTTCCGCTCCCCCCGAAATCCCCCGTATCCCCGCACCGACCGTCAAGATCTCCTCAAAAAAGAACCCGTTTGTGCTGAAAATAGTTGAAGTTACCCTCCTTTTTGTCAATTATTTTTCCTACTTTTGCATTAATAGGAAAATAATGAACTTAAATGTCTCGGTTAAATGACAAGGAAAGCGTACTTCACAAACCCGATTGGCTGAAAATCAGACTCAGCGTAACACCGGGCTATTCTGAAGTAAAAAAAATCGTCAGGGAACACCACCTGCACACGATTTGCAGCAGCGGCCGTTGCCCCAATCAGGGCGAATGCTGGAAAAACGGCACGGCCACATTCATGATCTTGGGAGATATTTGCACCCGCGGCTGCCGATTCTGCGCCACGCAGACGGGTCGTCCGTCGGCACCCGATCCCAAGGAACCTGCAAACGTCGCAGAGAGTGTCTCGCTGATGAAACTGCGCCATGTCGTTGTGACGTCTGTGACTCGCGATGACCTCCCCGACGGAGGTGCCCGCCAATGGGCAGAAACCGTCAAGGCCATCCGCGAACAAAATCCCAATACCGTAATTGAGCTCCTTATTCCCGATTTGGATGCCCGTCCCGAACTGATCGACATCGTGGTTGATGCCCGCCCCGACATTATCGGCCACAACCTCGAAACCGTCGCCCGCCTCACTCCTCTGGTACGCTCCCGCGCCAAATATCCGACAAGCCTCAGCACGCTGAAGTATATGTCCGACCGCGGAGTGATCACCAAGAGCGGCCTGATGCTCGGACTGGGCGAAACCGAAGAGGAAGTGCTGCAAGCCATGCGCGATCTGCGCGCGGCAGGCGTGCAGATCCTGACTCTCGGCCAGTACCTTCGACCGACCATGGAGCACTATCCCGTTGCGGCGTATATCACTCCCGAAAAATTCGAATGGTACAAACAGAAAGCGTTGGAGATGGGATTCGGCTTTTGTGCGAGCGCACCGATGGTTCGCTCCTCGTATAAAGCCGAAATGGCCCTGAAAGCGATAAAAGGTTTGTAGAAATGAACATTTCGATTCACGACCTCGGACTCATGGATTACAAAAGTTGCTGGAACCTGCAACAATCCCTGTTCGAGGAGTTGCTCCGTACAAAAAGCGGAGCGCATGAAGCGACAACACCCCACGGTGCCGCCGCCGCTTCATCGTGTACCGATACGGAGATAAATTCCACAAATATTCTTTCCTTACGCAATGCCGACACGGCAGGTTGCGTTTTATTGGTTGAGCACCCGCCCGTTTATACGCTGGGCAAGAGCGGTCACATGGAAAACCTGCTGATCGACCGCCCCGCTCTGGAAAAATTGGGTGCCACGTTCTTTCACATCGACCGTGGAGGCGACATCACGTTCCACGGCCCGGGACAATTGGTCTGCTACCCGATTCTCGATCTCGAAAAATTAGGAATCGGACTGCGCCGCTATATCGAGATCCTTGAGGAGGCTGTCATCCGTACGGTTGCCCATTACGGCATCCGTGCAGGCCGCATCGCAGGCGCATCGGGCGTCTGGATGGGCGGTGAGACGGTCTGTTCGGACGGACAACCCGAAACGCGCCCCACACTCCCGCGTAAGGTGTGCGCCATCGGCGTACGCTCGTCGCGTTTTGTGACGATGCACGGCTTTGCGCTGAACGTATCGACCGACCTTAACTGGTTCATGCGCATCAACCCCTGCGGATTTACCGACCGGGGTGCCACATCAATCGAGCGCGAATGCGGTCACACGGTTTCGATGGAAGAAGTGAAAGAACTGATTGTTAAACACTTAAGTGAGATATTAAATGTTAAAATATATAAATAGTAAAAATTATGCCCACAGAAAAACGCTGGGTAGTGAAGCCGCAGGGAGATCCCCAAACGGTGGCAAAACTTGCCTCCGAATTACAGATCTCGCCCGTGTTGGCTAATCTGCTCGTACAGAGAGGCATAGACACATTGGGTAAAGCGGACAAGTTCTTCAAGCCGAGCCTGTCCGATCTCCACGATCCGTTTCTGATGAAGGATATGGATGTGGCGGTTGCCCGCGTCGAACGCGCCGTGGAACGCCATGAGAAGATCATGGTTTACGGCGATTACGATGTGGACGGCTGTACGGCCGTGTCGCTGGTATATAAGTTCCTGCGACAGATCGGTCACAAAGACCTGATGTTTTACATCCCCGACCGATATACCGAAGGCTACGGCATATCGATCAAAGGAATTGATCTGGCCGCCCAAAAGGGCGTGAAACTGATCATCGCACTGGACTGTGGCATCAAAGCCATGGAGAAGGTGGTCTATGCGAAAAACAAGGGCGTGGATTTCATCATCTGCGACCACCACTTGCCGGCCGACGAGATTCCGCAGGCCGTAGCCGTTCTCGACCCCAAACGGGTCGATTGCCACTATCCGTTCGACGAATTGTCGGGATGCGGTGTCGGATTCAAACTGGTTCAGGCCTATGCCCAGAAGCACAACATCCCCTTCGAACAGATTACCTCGCTGCTCGACCTGCTGGTCGTGAGTATTGCCTCCGACATTGTGCCGCTGGTGGGTGAAAACCGCATTCTGGCACACTTCGGACTGAAGGATTTGAACCACAACCCGTCGAGCGGCCTGTTGTCGATCATCAAAATCTGCGGATTGGATCGCCACAACATCACCATCGACGACATCGTATTCAAGATCGGCCCGCGCATCAATGCGGCAGGTCGCATGCGGATGGACGAAAACGACGAGAATGCCTCGCCTTCGGGCGGTCATGCCGCCGTGGAACTCCTCATCGAGGGTAACGAGCAGCAGGCCGCGAAGTTCGGCAAGGTGATCGACGACTACAATCAGGACCGCAAGTCGATCGACCGCCACGTGACGCAGGAGGCACACAACTACATCGAGAGCAATCCCGAATTGAAGTGTCGCAAGAGTACCGTGGTCTATAATCCCAAGTGGATGAAGGGTATTGTCGGCATCGTGGCATCGCGTCTGATCGAGACCTACTACCGCCCGACGATCGTACTGACGATGAGCAACGGATTTGTCACGGGATCGGCACGTTCGGTTCCCGGATTCGACCTCTATCAGGCGGTCGAGTCGTGTTCGGATCTGTTGGAGAACTTCGGCGGACACATGTACGCCGCCGGTTTGACGATGCGTCCCGAAAACATCGAGGAGTTCACACGCCGCTTCAACAACTATGTCGAGCAGCACATCGACCCCCAGATGCTCATCCCGCAGGTCGATATCGACAGCGAGTTGCACTTCTCGGACATCACGCCGCAGTTCCGCCGCGATCTGAACCGTTTCCAACCCTTCGGGCCGGGCAATGCCTCGCCGATCTTCGTATCGCACAACGCCTGCAACAACGGGGATGCCAAGTTGGTCGGACAGGAGCACGAACACCTGCGTATGGGGCTGATGCAGCGTCAGAAACCCAACAACCGCCTGCAATCGATTGCCTTCCAGCAACCGACACACTACGAATGGATCCGTTCGGGACGGCCGATCGACATCTGCTATCAGATTGTCGAGAACCACTTCCGCGGTTCGATTTCGGCACAGTTGCGCATCAAGGACATCAAACCGGTCATCAACCGTTAAATTGCGGTTTTCGGAAAACCCCAAAAAAGGAATGTTCCCCGTGGAGCATTCCTTTTTTTATGCGCATAAAAAAGCACCTTTCGCCACATCGGGGAAAGGTGCTTTTCAGATGATGTCGAAGGCGTTTACTCCTCGTCGTTTTTGAAAAGGTCGATTTCGCCGCGCTCGACTTTACCGTACATCGCCGCAAGTTCGGCTATGACGGGCGAAACAAATTCGAGGGTGTCCTTCACCACCGAATTTTTCTCGCCTTTGATGTGGTAGAGCATGGCGGCGTAAAGGGCGCGAAAACAGAGTTCCGTATCGCTCATGGGGCGATCCCCCACCAGCGAACGCAAACGCGGCAATTCGGGTTCCAAACGGGCAAACGTGTGGCGGTAATGCCCGCCCACGGGCAACTTCATGAGTTGCAGGTGCAGATCATGAAGATCGCCGATCAGGTGGAGCGTATGGTTCAGGTGTCCCTGCTCGGACTTGCCCTCCTCCTGCAAGAGGTTCACCAGATCCATGTACCAGACCAGAAAATCGGCTTTCTGCTGTTCGGTAAGGTCCTTGCGGGGAGCGACCAACTGCGAGTGAATCGCCTCCGGGCTGAACTGCAAGGCTCGGAACAAATCCTCCAACTGCCACAGATAAAGAATATACTCGGCAATATTTTCGTGACGCTTTTTATGTGCTGTATCCATCGGTTTATATGTTAATTCTGAAAAAAAATACGCAGATCGGAGGCCGGGTGTTTCACTTCGCGGTAATTTTCTTCGGATTTCGCCCCCGAAAAAAACGATTCGGGGGTGCCGATCCGAAAAACCGCACCCCCCGAAATCCGTACAAACGCCTTATTACTCCTCGCGGCAATTGCGCAGGTAATCCTCCTGTGCCTTGAGCAGGTTGCGCGACTGAAGCACCATATTCTTCGTTTCGGAAAGGATCGACAGATACAGGAGCGAAGCCTTCGTGTGTACCTCGCCGCGATTCAGACGCGCCAACTCCTTCTCGACCGCACCGTCCATCATTTCGAACAGACCGTCGCGCTGTGCCAGCACGGCCTCCACGTCGAGCGTCATCTCGCCGTTCAACATGCCGTTGATCTGACGGTAGATCTGCTCCACTTCGTCGTTCACCGCCATCAGATCACGAGCCTGATCCTTCGAAAGACCCTCGTGGTTGTTGTCGATGTGCTCGAAGGAGGGGCGCGTAATGTGCAACAATGCCTTGGTCAGTTCATTGAGGTAATCCACCGCCTGCACATAGAAATGAGCCGTGTTCACATCGCCCTGACGCACCTTTTTCAAAATGGGGAGCAACGTATATTTGTGTTCGCGCGAGGTCTGGAACAGATCGTTGGCTTCGCGCATCATATTCTTCAATTCACGACGGTTCTCGCGCATCACGGCGATCAGCGTACGGTCGTAGATGTGCGTGGCACGCACCATCGTCCGAATCAACTCCTGACGCAACTCGCAAGCCGTATCGTCCACACCGCAAACGGCACTCGGATTCCGGGTCTCGCCCTCTTCGGATTTGTGAGCCGATTTGTTGCTGCGGTAGAGCATCCATGCAGCCAATACCGTCACCACCGCGAAGGCCGCCATCCCGCCGTAGATCAGTACCAGTCCGACCAACAGGGCGATGATGAAACCGCCCAGAGCCGTCACGAACCAACCCGCAATGACGGTCATGACTCCGGAGATGCGATATACGGCACTCTCACGCCCCCATGCGCGGTCGGCGAGCGACGAACCCATCGCCACCATAAAGCAGACATACGTTGTCGAAAGAGGCAGTTTCAGAGAAGTTGCCAGCGAGATCAGCAACGCCGAAGTGGTCAGATTGACCGTGGCGCGGATCATGTCGAACGGAGCACCGCTGTGCTCGATGTCGGCATATTCGAACTTACGTGCCATACGCTCGCGGATCTTGGCAGGCACGATGCGCTCGCAGGTCTTGCCGAAGTTCAGAGCCAGACGGACGATCGAACGCGACAGGAACGACGAACCGTACTGCTGATTACCCTCCCCGTCCCGGGCGGCAGCCAGCGAGAGTTCTGTTTCGGTCACGTGCATTGCCTTTTTCGACTTCCACAGCGTGATGATCATCACGATGCCCGCGATCAGCAGCAACAGGAAGTTGGCGGGTTTGTCCTCGGCCAGAGCGTGCATGTTCATCGCCACATCACCCGTCTCACGCATCATCGAGTAGGCATCGAATCCCGCAATGGGCACACCGATGAAATTCACCAGATCGTTACCCGCAAAGGCCAGTGCCAGAGCGAACGTACCCGAAAGAATCGTGATGCGGAGGATATTGATCTTGAAATGTTGCAGGAAGAACAACACGAGCGAACAAGCAACCCAGCAGATCAACAGCGACGACAACAGGTGCTGATCGATCATCTGAATCACCTCGTTGCGGGCGATGGCGTTTTTCAGTCCCTTGAACAGGGCGAAGTAGAGGATCGCCGTGAGCGACATGCCGCACCACAATGCCCCGAAACGGTTCATCACGGGGATATAGCGGAACGAGAAGATCGCACGTGAGATATACATGATGAGCGTACCGAAGAAGAAGGCAATGACCACCGAGAGCAGGATGGCCGAAACGATACCCATGGCACGCGAGGTGTTGATAAAGTCGCCGAGCGACGAGATCGTCAGCGTGTCGTCCGCACCGATCTTATAAAACGAAACGGCCACTGCGGCACCCAACAGACAGAAGATGAGCGACACGGTGGTCGAAGTCGGCAGACCCCACGAGTTGTAGAGATCCAAAAGAATGATGTTTGCGAACATGACACCTAAGTAGAGGGTCATCACTTCGTGGAAGGAGAACATCGAGGGGTTGAACATACCGCTGCGCGCCACCTCCATCATGCCGCTTGAGGAGATCACTCCCAGAAGAATACCCGCCGATGCGACCCCAAGAATCACACGCATAGAAGCAACTTTTGAGCCGATTGCCGAATTAAGAAAGTTCACGGCATCGTTTGTGACACCGACGAAGAGTCCGATTACTGCCAAAAGTGCCAGAATGGCAACAATGACGGTATAGATTTCAATCATTTTTGAGAGGTTGTTAAATTTTTCACGAACAAAAGTAGCCATTAAATCATACGTCCCCAATACCGCGCAGGACATTTAACGGAATCATAAACTTTTGTTAATGATTTTTTAACGCATTGCAAATCAGCATTTCACACTCATCTTCAGTCTTTTACAAAAAAAAACAGCGGATGCTCTCCGAAAGCCGTCATATATACCCCAAGAACCTCGTCGCCACCAATCCGGACTACAAGCGTCCTCCGCCCGATTGCACGCATCTTTCCCGACAAAAAAATCACGGCAACCCTTTCGGGTTGCCGTGACCAAACAATTCTTCAAAATTTTCAGACGCCCATATTGGGATCGAAAGCCTGATCGGCACGACCCGTCGTCAGGTCGCCTGCTTCATTACGCACGGCGTAGATCAGCGTCTGATTGGCCTTGATGGGGAAATCGGCAGTACCGAACACCAGATCCAAGCCCTGACCCGAACGGAGCAATACCAGACGCTCCTCGTCGAGTACCGTACCCATCATGTCGCACAACTGCTCGATCGAGAACTGGTTCAAAACCTGCTCCACGTCGGTCGTGTTACCTGCACGGTATTTCATCGAAACGGCCGTAGAACTTTGCAGGTGGAAAGTCACCTTGATGTTCTTGTTTGCGCCCTCGGCATCACCCTGCCAAGACTCGACCTCAACTTTCGGTCCCATGTTCTCGCCACCGGCCTCGGTCATCAGTTCCATCTTCTCGATCACCTTGCCCATGCCGTTCTCGGCCAATACAAGGAACGTATAGGACGTACCGGGAGCCAATTCCACGCAGGGGATCGTGATACCGGCCTCGGTATTGATCTCCTCCTTGATCATCTTGGGAGCGATCTTCAGACCGAAATCGACCATGATGCGGTCGATATCGACCTTCGTCAGGTAATCCTCCAGATCCAGCGTGCTGAGCAGTGCATAACGTACCTTCTTGGCTACATCCGACTTGAAGTTAAAGGTCAGGTGTGTACGACCGTGCTCGTGGTTCTCGTTACCTACCCAACCGTCAATCGTAGCGGTGGGAGCAACCGTATCGCCCTCTTTGTCGGCCTCGACGGTATCTGCCTCGTTGCCGTTCTCCTTGCTCTCCTTTGCGCCGCCGAACGTGTAGTCGTGGCAGATCGTACGGCGAGTACCGTCGGCCTCAACAACCTGTCCGATGAACGAAATGGCCAGATTCGGCTCGCCCATCAGCGTGAAGGGGGCTTCCACACCCTTCTTCATCTCCTCGACCAGCGGCAACTCATGCTCGGCAAGGTCGTTACCCAGACTGTACATGATATCTGCAAGCGAGAAACCTGCGGTCAGGTTCTCCTTCACCTCCTCGGCGGGCAAAGCCAGATAGCGGAACGTCTCCACCTTGGGGGCTTTCAGGAAGAAAGTGACATATACATCGGGATCTTCACCCTTCACGTCACCGGCGACACCGCGCATCGTGAAGTCGGCACCCTGTACCTCAGGAGCAGTGGCGGCAGCCTGTTTTACGGCAACCTTCACCTCTTCGGCACCCTTGTAACTTACCTTGAGAGCAGCCTCACGACCCGTTTCCGTTTCGTTGGCCGCAACCGAGAACGAGATTACGCCCTCGGCATCCTTCACCGCCACGTTTCCGATCCATTCGGCCTCGGCGACGGCCTCAACCTTTGCACCGGTCGGGTTCTCCACCTTAAAATTAAGGGTGAACTCGCCACCTTCCGCAGTTGCCTCAACCGTAACGGGATTAACGGTCAGTTTCGGGGCATTGGGAGTGGGATTCACCACTTCATCATCATCGCTACAACCGACAAATGCAATCGAGCCTGCCATCAACACCAACAAACTCCACAAATAAGCTTTCACTTTCATAGACAAACAATTTTTTTAGAAATAGAAGTATAAAGGTTAGAATTTTATTTACGGGATCCAAAGTTAGTTGATTTTATCAAATGGCAAAGTTTCTCAAAGAAAATTTCACGTTTTACCCGAAAAAAATCGGATATCCGACATGTGGAAACACTCGTACACCGCTCTTCACCCCGTATATCCCATTCGAAGTTTCATTTTTCAAAGCCCCCGTCTCGCTCCATTTTCTCCCTTCCCCGACACGCTCTCTATTCCAAGTTCCGATTCCGCTCCACCCGACTTTCACCTCGCCCCCTCCCTCTTTAAAAAAGGCCACCTCCCCCAACCTTCGTAAAAAGAAAGTTCGGAGAGGTGTTTTAACCGACAGGGCTTACGCCCCGGCAATTTCCCGAATGCGCTGCCTCTTCACAGATCGCAGGCACCCAACACAATTATCAATTATCAATCTTATAAAACCTTTCAGCAATATTTCTTATCGTCAATTTTACTCCTCGTCGGTATCGGTGTAAGCCTTCAGAAGTTTCTCCTGAACATCGGCGGGAACTTGTTCGTAACTTGCGAACTTCATCGAATAGGTGGCGGCACCCGACGTCAGCGACGACAAAGCGGTCGAGTAGCGGTACAACTCGGCCAGAGGCACCGTAGCATTCAGTTTGTCGAAACCCTTGTCGGACTCCATGCCGAGGATCATTGCACGGCGGTTCTGCAAGTCGGACATCACAGCACCCATATATTCGGTGGGCACGAGGACTTCGACATTGTAGATCGGCTCCATGATCTTCGGAGCGGCATTGCGGAATGCCTCCTTGAATGCGTTGCGGGCAGCCAGTTTGAAGGAGATCTCGTTCGAATCCACGGGGTGCATCTTACCGTCGTAGATCACGACGCGGATGTCGCGGGCGTAAGAACCCGTCAGCGGCCCCTGATCCATCTTCTCCATGATACCCTTCAGAATGGCGGGCATGAAGCGTGCATCAATCGCACCACCGACAATCGCCGAGTAGAACTGGAGTTTGCCGCCCCACGGCAGATCGTACTCCTCCTTATTCTTGATATTGACCACCATGTCGCCCTTTCCGGGAATCTTGTAATTCTTCGGTTCGGGCATGCCTTCGCAGTAAGGCTCGATGATCATGTGCACCTCACCGAACTGACCTGCACCGCCCGACTGCTTCTTGTGACGGTAGTCGGCCTGAGCCACCTTCGTGATGGTCTCACGATAGGGGATCTTCGGGGCGATGTATTCATATTCGATCTTCGATTCGTTCTGAATCTTCGTGCGCAGGATGTTGAGGTGGTGTTCACCCTGACCCTGTACGATCGTCTGCTTGAGTTCCTTGGAGTATTCGACCAGAATCGTGGGATCTTCGTAGCGTGCATCCGACAGCAATTTGCCCAACTTCTCTTCGTCGGCCTGATCCTTTACCCTGACGGCGGCACGATAGCGCGGTTCGGGGAATACGATGGGTTCGATCGAGAGCATCTGCCCTCCGCCCACCAGCGTATCGTTCACGCGCGTACCCTTCAGTTTGACGGTGCAACCGATGTCACCTGCCAGCAACTCGGTCACCTTGATGCGGTTCTTGCCGGCCACGGCGAACAACTGCGAGATTTTCTCCTTGTTGCCCGTACGCGAGTTCACCAACTCGGCACCCTCCGTCACGCGACCGCGGATGACACGGAAATAGGTGATCTCACCGATATGCTGTTCCAACTGGCTCTTATAGACGAATATTACGGCGGGCTGATCCTCTTCGGGAGCCATCTCCTCGCCTTCGGTCGTCAGGAAATTGGGAGCCTTGATCGGCCCCGGAGCCACATTGATGATAAATTCCATCAGTCGTTTGGTACCGACGTCGCACTTGCCCGACACGCAGAGGATCGGCATCACCTCTCGCTTCGAGATTCCGAACTTCAGACCCTGACGGATATCGTCCTGCGTCAGCGTGCCTTTGTCGAAATAGAGTTCCATCAGTCCTTCGTCGTTCTCGGCAGCCACCTCGACCAGTTCGCGGTTGAGTTCCTTGGCTTTTTCGAGTTCTTCGGCGGGAATATCCAATTCTTCGCGCGTACCGTCATTGTCCTTGAAGCGGTACATCTTCATCAACAGCACGTCGATGAAGGCGTTGAAACCGGGACCCTGATTGACGGGATATTGAACGAGTACGGGTTTCAGCCCCGCATTGGCGCGAATGGATTCGAAAGCATTTTCAAACGATGCCTTTTCGGCATCGAGTTGGCTGATCACACCGATCACGGGTTTTTTCCACAGACGGGCATAACGAGCCTGAATTTCGCTGCCCACTTCCCAGCCGTTGATTGCGCTGTAAAGGAAGACACCGACATCGGCCACTTTGAAGGCCGAAAAAAGGCTGCCACAGAAATCATCCGATCCCGGGCAGTCGATAATATTGAGTTTACGGTTCATGAACTCCGTAAAGAGAGTGGTCGAGAAAATCGAACGCTTGTATTCGTGTTCGAGATCCGTATTATCGGAAAGCGTGTTCCCGGCTTCAATACTACCCCTGCGATCAATGACTTTACCCTCAAAAGCCATGGCTTCGGCAAGGGTAGTTTTCCCCGTGCCGGGAGCACCGAGGAGAACAATGTTTTTCAGGTCTTTGGCTGAATAGTTTTTCATATTCGTATCGTAGTTTTAAGGTTGTTTTCGATTTCCGAGTATAAATATACAAACTTTTCGTGAAAAACAAGAATTTTCCATAATATTTATTCAAATATTCTTTACCGTTCCCAAAATATCAAAGGCATGTTTTATTTGATAAATAATTTTCAAAATAAATTCCTTTATTTTTAAATTAATATAAAAACAATACCCCGAAACCTTTTTCCCGGTTTCGGGGTATTGTCATTAATCCGTCGTCGGGATCAAATTAGCACCTGTCTATTGGGCAAAGGAGCAAAAAATCCGAGAATCCGCTCCCCTTCAAACCAAATTCTCCGGAAACCGGTTGCAAATGTCGGGACATTCCATTAATTTCACATGTAAAATTGCAATCATATAAATCTGTTATCGACTTATACCCGTCAATATACTAATAATAAATATGACCCCACTTCGTATTTACCTCTTAAAAGGGAAAGAAAGTATGATCGACCATGTAAAGAGCATTCAAACACTGGGATGTGCTTACTGGAAGAAGTCTAAAAACAAGAATTTCAAGGTAGGAGACATTTGTTATCTATATCTGATCGGCAAAGGACATTGCCAAGTACGTTATCGCCTTGAAGTCGCAGATACGAGTTGCGCTCGTGAGGATGCTTCATGCTGGATTGTACCGTTCCAAGCAGACAACGATTGCTATAAACTCGTTCCGACAACCGCAATGTATCCGGGTGACGAACTATCATTGAACGCCCTTCAGGAAATAGGGATCAATCGTTATTGTCAATTCAAGCGACTTGATAAATCTCAGGAAGATTTCTTGCACAAACACTTTCAAAACCTTTAGAAATCCCCTGAATCAGCCATCTTATCGAAAAGACCGCCGAACAGCAGAATACGACACATAAACACCCTGTTTATACCTGTCGGCGGAATTGCCTCCGACAGACAGGTTTAGTGTTTATATACCATATAGATATGATCGGGCGGAAGGGCGTAACGGCGCACGGCCTCCTTGCCGAGGCTTGAGGCATAGTCGATGTCGGCGACCTCGAATCCCGCACTGCGCAGGCGGTCGGCATAGTCGCGTCCGTAGATGCGGCGGTGGTCATACTGCCCGAAGATGCGCGTGCGTTCGGCGGGGTCGGTGATCGTGTCGTCCTCGTAGGTCTGCTCGTAATCCAAATCCACGGGCGAGAGGATGATGCCCCAACCGCCGGGTTTCATCACGCGGTACAGTTCGCCGAGTGCCTTGCGGTCATCCGCCACGTGTTCCAGAAGGTGGTTGCACATGACGGCATCGACCGATGCGTCCGCCAGAGGAATCTGCTGCACGTCGAAATGCAGGTCGGCCAGCGGACTTTCCAAGTCGGCGGTGATGTAGCGTCCCGGATGCCCCTTGAAGTGAGGTTTCAGATGACGCATGATGCAGACTTCGGGGGCAATGTGCAACAGACGCGGATACTCCTTGAAAAGATCCGTCTCCCGCTCCAGATAGAGCCACAACAGGCGGTGACGCTCCAGCGACAGACAATGGGGGCAGAGCGCATTCTCTCGCGGAAGGACATAGCCGTACGGGAGGAACTTGCGGAAGGTATGCCCGCACAGCGGACATTTGACCTCATGTCCGTAATAGAACCACCCCACCACGGGCACAATGCCTTCGGCGACCCGCTGCAACATGGGGCGCGGAACGTGGTTCAGGAAGAATTTGACGATTGATTTCATGGGCGGAAACGGCCAACTATTCGAGGATCTTGTCGATTTCCTCTTCGGTTTTTTTGAGTTTTTTCTTGCAGAGTGCGATGAGTTCCGTGGCACGCTTCACCTCGGCCGAGAGGCTGTCCACATCCAGTTGCTCGCCGCGCAGACGGGCAAGGATTTTCTCGATTTCGGCCGAAGCCTCCGTATAAGTCAGTTCTTTTTTTGCCATTGTTCCTTTTTATTAATCGTTGCACCTATCTTTCCGTCCGCAACTTCGATCTCCACCTCGTCGCCTACGCGGCATTCCTCCGCCGAAAGCACTCCGCTGTCGGGACGGCGCACGATGGCGAATCCGAGTCGCAGGATCTGCCGCGGCGAACGGCTTTCAATGAGTTGGGACGCCATCTCCAACCGTTGTTTCTCGCGCATGAGGATGTTGCGCACCATTTCGGGGAGAAACTGTCCGGTCATGCGGAGCATTTCGCTCTTGCGCCGGCACAGCATCCGCGCCGTGTCGGGAATATTCTCCGCGGCACGATCCAGTCGCGCCGAATTTCGCGCCAAAAGTTGCAGGGCGAGTTGTTTCAGATCGGCGGCATTGCGTTCGAGGGTCATCTCCGAACGGTGCAGCAGGTTGCGCGTCAGTTCGCCCAGTTGCAGGGCGGCATAATCAATCGCACCTTCCGCCTCGACCATACGATCCACCAGCCAGCCAGCCACCGCCGTGGGGGTTTTCAAGGAAGTATGTGCCACCATATCCGCCACCGACACATCCTTGTCGTGACCGATACCCGTAATGACGGGCAGGGGGAATTGCGCCAAGTGATTACACAGGCGGTAACTGTCGAAGCAGTTCAGATCACTGCGCGAACCGCCGCCACGGATCACCACCGCCACATCGAAATCATCCAGCCGTGCAGCCACCGCAAACAGAGCCTCGATGATCGACTCCTCGGCGGCCGTGCCCTGCATGTAGGCATCGAAAAGTTCCACGCGGAACCGATAGGGACTTTTTCCGAGTTCCTTACAGAAATCCTGATAACCCGCCGCCTGCGCACTCGACACCACGGCGATGCGTTGCACGGGGCGAGCCATCGGCAGTTGCCGGTTCATGTCCCACACGCCCTCTTTTTTGAGTTGGGCGATGGTTTGCTGACGACGGCGTTCCATATCGCCCAACGTGAACGAGGGGTCGATGTCGATGATTTGGAGCGAGAATCCGTAAATCTCGTGATACGTGACGAGTACCTTCGCCAGAATGCGGATGCCCGCACCGAGCCGTGATCCCGTCTCCGCCTCGAAGCAGGCGGCAATACGCGGATAGGCACTGCGCCAGATGACGGCACGTGCCTGCGCCGAGGCAACCGTCTCGTGTTCGCCCTTTTCGACGAGTTCCAGATAGCAGTGCCCCGAATAATTGACCTTGAGTTCCGAGATCTCGGCACTCACCCAAAGGGGCATGGCAAAGCGGTCGGCAAGTGCGTCACGCACCTGCCGTTGCAGTTCCCTGAGGGTTATATATTGGGTCTGAGGGGTCATCCGATGAGGAATCCCATGGCAAACAACGCACCGAACATCAGAATGTTACGTGCGGTTTTACCCAGACACAGATTGAGTTGTTCCCCGTGATCGATCCTCACCATCATGCGCCACGTGCGGACATGGGCGAAGAGATAGAGTTGCGGCAGGATGCCTGCCCACAGATGCCCCCAATGGATCAGCGACAGACACAGCAGAGATGCCGCCATGCCGAGTGCAAGGTATGCCCACAGACCGAACTGACGGCCGAACAGAACAACCACCGTGGTCTTGTTGCTCTTACGATCCTCTTCCACATCGCGGAAGTTGTTGAGCATCAACATGGTGTCGATCACCAATCCGCAGGCGAACGATGCGATGACCGCCTCGGTCGAGACACTGCCGACCATCACGTAATAGGTCATCGTGACGGGAACGAGACCGAAGAAAATCACGACTGCCAGATCTCCCATGGCATGGTAAGCCAGTGCAAAGGGGCCTGCGGTGTAGAGGAATGCGAAGATAACGCACAACGCGCCCACAACGACCAACTCCCAACCGCCGTAGATCAGCGTATGGTGTTCGAGTGCCCAGAAGAGGATTCCGAGTCCCGAAAGGATGGCGAGAACCGTATAGAAGGCGATGCCGCGTTTGATCTGGGCATGGGTCAGGAGGCCTTTGGCGGCGGCGCGGTCGGGTCCCAGACGATCGGGGCGGTCGGCACCCTTCAGCGTGTCGCACAGGTCATTGACCAGATTGGCGGTGCACTGCATGAACAGGGCAAAAAGCAGACACAGCAGGGCGAGCAGACGATGGAATGCCCCGTCGGTGTAGGCCAGTGTCGAAGCGATCAACACAAGGATGACCGAATTGCCCAGACTGTAAGGGCGAATTGCCAGAATTTTGGCGGATAGAGTATCAGGTTTCATGGTTGTTTTTAGTTGTTTCCATTTTCAAAATTCAGCCCCTAACGGATGATCAGTTCCACTGCCTGCGGCATACGTTTGCCTTCGGGCAGTTGCACGCTGAGGATACGTTCCGTCTCGACGGGAACACCCCTCTGTGTGGCGGGTTTCCAGCGCGGCGCACCCTCCACCGCCTTCAACACACGGCGGCGGAAGCGTTTGTCGGTCGATTCCAGCATGTCGCGCACCTCGACCCTCCCGTCGGGAAGAATCGCATAGCGGAGCACCACCCTTGCGGCGGGTTCGTCCTTCGCCCATTCGGTGTGCAGGGCGATGTAGCGGTCAAACGGAATCGTATCGTTCAAGAAACATGCCGCACGGTCATACTTCAGGGTGACCAGCACCACACCGTTCTGCGCCTCCTCGCCGTAACGGGCAATGTTTTCCTCGTCGGCGGGCAGGGTTTCGATCCGCTCGATCACCTCAGGAGGGATCGAATCGATGTTCCGCACCCGCTCCCCGTTTACGATGTAGAGGGGAGGCATCTGCGCCATGCTCCACCCCGCAACCGTAAGAGCAAGGAAAGTTACGCATAATTTTGTCAATTTCGTCATCTCCACGGATATTTTTGTCGGATAAAACGAAGGGGAGTTCTTTCGACTCCCCTTCATCATATTCGTTGTGTGGTTTACAACTCGCTCTCCTTGAGTCGCTCGGCATTCTCGGCTACGATCAGATGATCGATGCAGTCCTGAATGTCGCCGTCCATAAAGGCCGCGAGGTTATAGATCGTATAGTTGATACGGTGGTCGGTGATACGTCCCTGCGGATAGTTGTAGGTACGGATCTTGGCCGAACGGTCTCCCGTCGAGACCATCGTCTTTCGTTTCGAGGCGATCTCGTCGAGGTATTTCGAGTATTCGAGATTGAAGATTCGGGTACGCAACTCCTCGAAGGCCTTGTCGAAGTTCTTCAACTGCGACTTCTGATCCTGACACTGCACGACGATACCCGTCGGGATGTGGGTCAGACGGATGGCCGAATAGGTTGTATTGACCGACTGACCGCCCGGGCCGCTCGAACAGAAAATATCCTTGCGAATATCGTTCATCGAGATCTCCACATCGAACTCCTCGGCTTCGGGCAGCACGGCAACCGATGCCGCCGACGTGTGGACACGCCCCTGAGTCTCGGTCTGCGGCACACGCTGCACGCGGTGCACACCCGACTCGTACTTGAGCGTTCCATAGACGTTCTGACCCGTAACCTTCATGACCACCTCCTTGTATCCGCCCGAAGTACCCTCCGAAGCCGACGTGATCTCATACTTCCAACCCTTCGACTCGATGTACTTGGTGTACATGCGCAACAGGTCGCCCGCAAAAATCGCCGCCTCGTCACCACCCGTACCGCCGCGGATCTCCATGATGGCATTCTTCGAGTCCTGCGGATCCTTCGGGATGAGCAGAAGTTTGATCTCCTCCTCAAGTTTGGCGATTTCGGGTTCGAGTTCCGTCACCATCTCACGCGCCATTTCGCGCATCTCCTCGTCCTTGTCGTTCTGAAGCGTCTCCTTGGCCTCCTCCAAATTGGCAAGTGCCGTGCGGTAACGGTCGGCGGCCTCGACGATGGGTTCCAGTTCCTTGTACTCCTTCGTCAGTTCAACGTACTGCTTGACGTTGGCGATCACTTCGGGGTCGGTCAGTTTCTGCCCCTTCTCCTCATATTTGAGTTTCAATCCGTCCAAGCGGATCAATATGCTGTTGTCTGCCATAAAAAAGCGTATCTCTGTATTTGGGTACAAAGATACGCAAAAGCAACAAAATTTTCAAAGGGTTACGTCCATTTCGCCCCCTTCGCCCCGCACTTTTTCTCCGGAGCGGGGTTTCCCGGCGATTTCGGACGTATTTTTCAACGTCCGACGAACATCGCCACGCGGTCGAGAATCATCTGCGGCGTGACCGAACGCATGCAGCGGTGGTCGCCGTATTTGCATTTCTTGCCGCCATAGACCGAGCAGGGACGGCACTCCAAATCGCCTTGAAGCACCCCTTTCGGATCACATCCGTAGCCCAAGAATCCCAGTCCGGGATGCGTCGCCCCCCACACCGACACCACGGGCGTTGCCGCCAGCGATGCGAGGTGCATGACCAGCGAATCCATCGAGATCACGCAGTCCTCCCACGCGATCAGATCCAACTCGCCCGCCAGACGCACCTTACCCCACAGAGCCGTCACGTTGGGATGCGTGCGCTCCATTTCGGCGGCAAATTCCGCCTCACGACCGCCTCCTCCGTGGATAAACACGCGGTCGTAGCGTGCCGAAAGCAACGCCACCACCTCACGGTTCAGATCGTCGGGATAGGTCTTGCCCTTCTGCGCCGAGAAAGGGGCGAATCCGACCCAGACCCCCTGTTTCTCCCCCATCGGATTGGGATGCGGGATCTTCAGGGCGGGTTCGGGATCGGCCACGTCGAATCCCAGTCGGCGGAACACATCGACATAACGCAGTACGGTGTGTTTCAGCGTGATGCCATCCGCGCCGTGCGTCTTTATGAAGTGCTTTTTCTCGCCGCGCCCCTTACGGATGTAGGCACACGGGATGCCGTGCAACCACATCGAAGCGCGGAACGCCTCGGAGCGCATCACGCCGTGGCAGTCGGCAAAGGCATCGACGCCCATTTCGCGGGCGGTGTGTGCCAGACGCCACATCCCCGCCAGGGAGTGCTGTGCGCCCTTGGTATCGACATCCAGAAAATCGACATCCAACCCTTGGAAGAAGGGTTTGAACAGCGGCCGCGTGGCCACCGTGACCTTCAATTCGGGGCAGGCCTTCTTCAGGGCACGCAGGGCATGGGGCAACATCGCCACATCGCCCATCGCCGAATTGCGCATCACCAAAAGATGTTGCGGCAGGTTTTTTGAACCTGCCGCACCTTTCTTTTCCAAAGCCATCGCTTATTTCTTTTTCGCGTAGAGTACGGGATTCAACGCGGGATCGTTGTACATCTTCATCTGCTTGTAGGTCTTCATGTACTTGCGACCTGCCTCGATGTCCCCGATCAGTTCCTCGATCGAACGCGACAGATCGACCTGCTGCGTGAGCAGTACGTCGAGTTTCTTCTGACAGGCGGCGCGGTGTGCCTCATCCACATCCTTACGCTTCGTCTCCTCGGCCATGTGGTAGATCTTCAGGGCAAGAATCGACAGGCGGTCGATTGCCCAAGCGGGCGTTTCGGTATTCACGCGGGCATCGGGAGCCACCTTCACATCCTTGTATTTGTCCAGCAGATACGAATCCACATATTCCACCATATCCGTACGATCCTGATTCGATTTGTCGATACGGCGTTTGATCTTGAGTGCCTCCACGGGATCAATCTCCGGATTGCGGATGATGTCCTCCAAATGCCACTGCACGGTGTCGATCCAGTTCTTGTGGTAAAGCAGGTGGTCGAGCGTTCCGGGTTCGAAGGGGTTCTCGATCGGCTGATCCACATTATCGTGACGATGATAGTCCTCAATCACACGGTTGAAGATTCGATTTGCGTTTTCGGTAAACATAGTTCAAAAGTGTTATTTGTTTGTTGTATTATTATGCGACGGATTGTTATTTTCGGGGAAATAATATATCTTTGTCCATACATTCACAAAGATAATGAAACTTTTCAAAACTGCAATAGTTCTGCTCCTCATCTTGACCCTTTCGGGGCTGTCCTCCACGGCACAAACCCGGAAAACGCGCCAAACCCGCGAGGAGTATATCGACCGCTACAAGGCGATCGCCATCGACCACATGGAGCGATACGGAATCCCCGCCAGCATCACCATGGCACAGGGCATCCTCGAATCCGATTGCGGCAACAGTTGGCTTTCAACCCAGTCGAACAACCATTTCGGCATCAAGTGCAAGCGCAACTGGACGGGCGGGCGCATCTTCTACGACGATGACGAAAAGGGCGAATGCTTCCGCAGTTACCCTTCGGTCGAGGACTCCTACCGCGACCATGCCGAATTTCTGGATCGGCAGCCGCGTTACGACCGTCTGTTCACCCTCCCGTCGGACGACTACAAGGGCTGGGCATTCGGTCTGAAACAGTGCGGCTATGCCACAGCACCCGACTACGCCCAGCGTCTGATCAAGATCATCGAGGAGAGCCACCTTTACCTGCTCGACCGCCCCGACGGAGGCCGTCTTTACGCCTCGATGCTCACCAAACCCGACATCAACTCGTGGACGGAGGATCAGACCGCAGCCGCCACCGAATCGACGGGCATCGACCCGCAGAACTACCGCGTGACGATCAACGCCCACAAAGGGTACAACGTCTATCAGACCAACGGCGTGCATTACATCCTCGCCAAAGAGGGCGACACGTTCGAGAAGATCGGCAGGACGTTCCGCCTCTCGCCCAAGAACCTGCGCAAATTCAACGACATCACCGACCGCCGCGCCCAACCCGCCACGGGCGAAGTGATCTATATTGCCCGCAAGAAAAACCGCTGGACAGGCTCGTCGGAGTACCACACGTGCCGTCCGGGCGAAACGGTCTATGCCGTCTCGCAACTCTACGGCATCCGTTCGCGGGCGATCCGCAAGATGAATCATCTGAAACGGGAGTTCACCCTCTCGGAGGGCGAACAACTCCGCATCAAATAACATTACTCACAAACCATGGAAACAACCCCTTTGAGAACGAAAATTCTCGAAAACGTAGTTCGTAAATCAAATCTGAAACAAAAGGTTTTCGACAACACGTTCGCCGCCTTCAACCTCTTGAAAGACACGCTTTTTGAGATGGCTGCCGAGATGGACGACGAGTTGGACGGAAAACTCGACCGCCGAGTAAGGCTCGAATACCGCGACCGCGGCAAGTTCGAGGCACAACTTCAGATTGCCAACGACCTTCTGATCTTCCAGATGCACACCGACACGTTCAGTTTCGACCAGAACCACACCGTCTGGCAGAACGCCTATGTGCAGCAGAATCCCGATAACGCCTACTGCGGCGTAATCAACATCTACAACTTTCTGTCCGACTCGTTCAAATACAACCGCAATGCCGACGAGGGTTACATGATCGGCCGTATCTTCATCAACCGCGAGCAGTTTTTCTTTGTCGAAGGCAAGGGACAGAACTCGATGCGCGTGATGAACTTCGGTTCGGCGGCACTCGACCGCGAGTCGCTCATCCCGATCCTTGAGTCGGCGATCAACTACTCGCTGAATTTCGACCCGCTGATGCCTCCCTTCGAGGTGAACAAGCGCGTGACGGTCGATCAGTTCAACACCAAGATGGACAACTCGAAATTCGTGACGGGCAAACGCCTCGGTTACGAGTTCAACGTCGATGACATTTAACCCACCCGAAATCAACAACAAAAAAACTATAAATACTTTGAAACTCAAACAATTTCTACCTCTGTGCATGTTCCTCTCGGCTCTTGTTGCGCCCGCAGGAACCGATGCCCGCAATCACGACTACCGGGAGATTTCCAATCTGGCACGCATGAATCGCGGCGTTTACGGCATCCGCTCGATGGCCGACGGTGCCCACTACACGGTCATCGAAAACAACAACATCGTGCGTTACCTCTACGCCGAAAAGACCGAGGGCGAGCGTCTGCTGCCCCCCACGGTCAAGAACCTCCCCATCACCGACTACACGTTCTCGCCCGATGAGAAGTCGATTCTGATCGCTTCGGGAGCAACGCAGATCTACCGCCACTCCTACACGACCGACTACCGTCTGTTTGCCGGCGGCAAATTGCGCAAGGCTCTGCCCGAAGCCAAAGACCCGCGCGACGCTTCGTTCTCGCCCGACGGCCGTCTGATCATCTACTCCGACCACAACGACCTCTATGTCACCGAGGTGGCTACGGGCATGACGCGCCGCGTGACCGACGACGGCGAGTGGAACAAGATCATCAACGGTACGACCGACTGGGTTTATGAGGAGGAGTTCGGCTTCACGAAGGCCTACGCCGTATCGCCCGACAGCCGCAAACTCGCCTACCTGCGTTTCGACGAGTCGGAAGTGCCGATGATGGAGTTCATGCGCTTCGACAACCAGCTCTACAACAAGGCATTCTCGTACAAATATCCGAAGGCGGGCGATGCCAACTCGATTGTCGAGTTGTGGGTCTATGACCTCACGACCGGCAAAAAGGAGCGCATCGACACGGGTACGGAGACCGACCAATACATCGCCCGTCTGGGCTTCACGCCCGACAACCGTCTGTGGTATCACCGTCTGAACCGCCGTCAGAACCTCTTCGACATGATGCTCTGCGAACCGAACGGCGCACAACGTGTCATCTACCACGAGGGTGGCGAACAGTACGTCGAACGTATCGAGGATCAGACCGTCACGTTCATCGACAACGATCGTTTCATCGTGCGTCAGGAGGAGAAGACGGGTTACATGCACCTCTACCTTTACAGTGCCAAGAACGGCTCGTGCCTGCGTCAGATCACCCGTGGCGAGTGGGAAGTCACTCAGGTCGTGGGTCACGACGACAAACGTGTGTGGTATCTCTCGACCGAGACCTCGCCCCTGCGCCGCAATTTGTACAGCATCCGTTTCGACGGGAAGGACAAATGCCGCTTAACGCAGGGCGAAGGCTTCTACTCGATCGCACCGAGCAAAGGCATGAAGTATTACATCTCGACCTTCTCGAATGCCACCACCCCCAACCGCGTGGAGATCTGCGACGGCAAGGGCAAGGTTGTACGCCTGTTGCAGGAAAACAAGCCTTTGCAGGAGGAATTGGCAAGAACCAACCGCCCCCACAAGGAGTTCTTCACCTTCACCACCGAGCGCGGTGATCAGTTGAACGCATGGATGTTGAAACCCGCCGACTTCGACCCCTCGAAGAAATACCCCGTCCTTCTGACGCAGTATTCGGGTCCCGGTTCGCAGCAGGTACAGGATCGCTGGTCGGTGGATTGGGAGGATGCCCTCGTCCGGCACGGTTACATCGTCGTCTGCACCGACGGTCGCGGCACGGGATTCCGTGGTGAGGCCTTCAAGAAGCAGACCTACGGACGCCTCGGATTCCTCGAAACCGAAGATCAGATCTCGTTCGCCAAATACATGCAGCGACAGTCCTATGTCGATGCCGACCGCATCGGTATCTACGGCTGGTCGTTCGGCGGTTTCATGGCTCTGAGTTGCTCGTTCAAGGGCATGGGTCTGTTCCGCATGGCGATTGCCGTGGCTCCCGTGACCTTGTGGCGTTATTACGACACGATCTACACCGAGATCTACAACGACCTGCCCCAATACAACGCCGCAGGTTACGACGATAACTCGCCCGTGCAGTTCGCCAACCTGTTCGACGACGAGAAGACCTCGCTTCTGATCATCCACGGCACGGCCGACGACAACGTCCACCTTCAGAACACCATGGAGGTGACCCGCGCCCTGAACCGCTACAACAAGCAGTACGACATGATGATCTATCCCGATCAGAACCACTCGATGATGCCCGACGACCGTCACAACATCCGTCAGAAGATGATCGACTACACGTTGGAGCACCTCTAATCGAGGTTTTTCCGAAATTTCAACGCCCCGACACCGCCTTGGTTTCGGGGCGTTTCTTTGCGCCCTGTTCCACGGGGAACAAAAAAAGCCGCCTTCCACGCGGGGAAAGCGGCTTTGCAATCCTTCAGGACGGCTTATTTTGCTTCGTAACGCTTCTCGACAACCTTCCAGTCGATGAATTTCCACCAAGCGGCAACGGCATCGGGACGGCGGTTGCGGTAGTCGATGTAATAGGCGTGTTCCCATACATCCAGACACATCAGAGGACGCAGACCGCGACACAACGGATTACCGGCATTCGATTCATTAACCAATGCCAACTTACCCTCCTTGTCCTCAACAAGCCATGTCCAGCCCGATCCGAAAAGACCTGCCGCCGAACGGTTCATGGTCTGTACGAACTCCTCCACCGATCCGAAATCTCGAACCAGAGCCTCTGCCAGACGCCCCGTGGGTGCCGAGGCAGGCTGCGGGGAGAACTGGTCGAAGAAAAATTCGTGATTCCAAGCCTGTGCAGCCTGATTGAAAAGCGTACCCTCCGACGAAAGGATGATCTCCCCGACGGTCTTGCCCTCGTAGGGTGTTCCTTCGATCAGTTCGTTGAGTTTGTTTACATATCCCGCATAGTGTTTGTCATGGTGAAACCGAAGCGTCTCCTCCGACATCACGGGAGCCAGAGCATCGTATGCGTAAGGAAGATCCTTAGCAATGAATTTTGTGTAATCAGCCATAGTTTTGTGATTTTTAAGGTTTTACAATCGGCATGTCCGCGTCCTGCGGGGACAGGCATGCCCTCAGACAGTTTCGTTCACAGGGAACAGTTGCAACACAGCAATCTCCATGCAACTTATGTGCTGCATCAGTCGCAATATCGCAAAATTTTCGGAAAATTCCAAGTCTCCCGTCCCGATCGTCCCAATTTTCCCAAGAAAAGAGAGTCATGACTGCGGGTCACGACTCTCTTCGGATTTGAAAGAGTTTCAAATCTCTTTTATTTGGTGGTAAATACCTCCTTGAAAAGCGGGGTCAGCACCTTGGGATTTTCCTCGTATGTGGCTCCGTACACGAAGAAGTAACACTCCATTTGTGAAGGAATTGTCGTAATTGAAATCTCCTGAGTACCGCGTGCACCGATCGAGTCAAGGATCTCCAGCATCGACTGACCAAACATATCGGACATAGAGTGCAGGTACTTAATCTCATCCTCAAGAAAACGTTCCTCGCTCTCATAACCGTCAATCATACACTTCTCCACGGCACTGGCCACATAGAACATCTCCGGATCGCGCGGAGTTACGCGGGCACGCACACCGTCGGAGGTCGTTTCGAGGATCTCGATCATGAAGAACGGCATCTGCTTTTTCTGGATGATCTCCACGGGAATATCAATCTGACCGCCCTCATGTTTATAGGAAACCGTCACCTCGACCCGACGCTCGGCATCCGTTTCGTTGGGAAGCACCGAAGCGACAAGGATCCGATCATCGGTTTCGTGGGATTTGAACGAGAGCCAATCCACACCGGAAGCAGCCGACAACCGACCTTTGCCTGCATCATTCCTGACCATAAACTTCAGTTCCACGTCACCGCCCCCGGCCTCGACCATCACGGGCATCTCAAATTCGGGCTTAACTTCGGGTTCACGAAGCCCCTCCTGAATCACCTCAACCGAGTACACGGTCTTCTCCTTACCATAACTATAAACCACCTCGATCTTTGCACGACGCTCCTCATGAGCCTTGTTCGTCAGGATCGCAGACATTACCGACAGATCGTCGATTCGCAGCGTTTCGATCCATTCCGCCCCGGTCGAAGCACTCAGCACGCCGCCCACAACGGGATTCTCGACCGTGAAGGTCAGCGTAAAGTCTCCGCCTGCGGAAGCGACCTTGAACGGATTCTCAAACGAAGGTTTCAGTACGGGTTTCTCCTGCGGCGCGGGAGGAGTTACGTTGTCGTCGTCATCAGAACAACCGGCCATCACGCCCGACAGGGCGAAGAGGATGACCCACATTTTGGCAAATTTTAACATAGAAGTTTGAATTTTATTTGGTTTATCAGGTTTCTTTTTTAAAAAACACTCCGATCGCACACAACCAACCATCCTATGCTTTAAACAAATATACAAATATTTCTCAAACTTATGCTTATTTAACCAAAAATATTTTCAAACACCCCGCAAAAAAAGCGGAGACCGCCCTCAAGGTCGGTCTCCGCCCGTACCGTTCTACGGAATCTCTACTCCATCTCGACCGGCACAAACGAATCTTTCGTCTCGCCACACAGGGGACACGTCCAATCGTCGGGCAACATTTCAAAGGGAGTTCCGGGTTCGATTCCGTTTTCGGGATCGCCCATCTCAGGATCATAGATGTATTCGCAAACGATACATCGAAACTTCTTGGTTCTCATAATTTATCAATTAGGTTACACACTAAAATCCAGTGCAATTTATGTGCCACCGCTACAACAGCACCACAGGCTCCTTCCTCCCGCCGAAAAACGCCGACAGGGGGCGTGCATAGGGGTTGTCCAGCGTGCGTGCGCCCTCAGGACAAACCTTCACGCAGGCACAGCAGCGGATGCACCGTTCGGGATCGGTCTTCAGTTCGTTTCCCGGCGGAATCGCTCCCGTGGGACACATCGCCGAACACGTGCCGCACAACACGCAGCGGGCGGGATCGGTCACGGGGAACATGCGTCCCGTGAAATTCTGTTTCGAGGCGGTAATGGCTCTTACGAACGCCTCGCGTTGTTCCTCCCCGATCGGAAGATCCTTCAGGCGGGCGGGATCGACCTCCGACCAATTATCGGACGCAAGTTTCGTATAGACCTCCCGTCCGAACGACGAGGCGCGTTCCAAGTCCGCACGATCGGGACGCCCCGCACCGATGGGGTGTGCCTCGGTCGAATAGGAGTGTTCGCCCACAAAAGCCGCACAGGCGACGGGGCGGAATCCCTGACGGCGCACAAATGCGCCCAAATCCTCCGCGACGTGTTCAAAAGCACGGTTGCCATAGACCACGACGACCACGGCAGGGGTATTGTCGCCCTTCACCCCGCTCATACGCTCCAAAGCAATCGGAGGCACATGTCCTCCGTAAACGGGAACGGCAAACACCGCCAAATCGTGTGAACGGAGTTGCAGGTTCGCGGCGCGGCGGGTCAGATTGTTGCGCACGACGGGGATTGCACCGAGCGAAAGACCCTGTGCCACGGCATCGGATACCTTGCGCGAAGTCGCCGTCGGCGAAAAACAGACGGTATAAATTTTATTCAATGTCATTGTGTGTCGGTATGTGTGTCGGCCTTCCATCACCCAAAAAGCAAGCGGCAAAATGCGGAAAGACCCTCCGAAATATAAGAAATCTTTAACAAAAAGACGCATCTTCTCTCAAAAAAACAACGAACCCCGTTTGATCTGCCGCTTGAGACAATGTGTTTTTGCGAAAAAGGATTTTTTTTGGAACGATCATCACGAAAAATATCTATCTTTGTATATAGGGACTTATGACTTTAACAACCGAAATTCTTTTTTATGATACCTCAAAACGAAAGAGCAGAAATTATTGCTCTGATCAACCGTGAAGTCGTGCCGGCAATCGGCTGTACCGAACCGATCGCCGTGGCATTGTGCGCAGCCCGTGCTGCCGAGGAACTGGGCGAAAAACCGCTGAAAATCGAAGCCCGATTAAGTGCCAACATCCTCAAGAACGCCATGGGTGTGGGCATCCCCGGAACCGGCATGGTGGGTCTTCCGATCGCCATTGCACTCGGCGTACTGATCGGCCGTTCGGAATACCAGTTGGAAGTGTTGCGTGACGTAACCCCCGAATCGGTCGAGCAGGGCAAAGCCTACATTGCCGAAAAGCGCATCGACATCAAACTCAAGGAACACATCACCGAGAAACTCTATATCGAAATCGAAATGTCGTCCGAAAATCACCACGCGACGGCCGTCATTTCGGGCGGACACACCAATTTCGTCTATGTAGAACAGGATCACAAGACGATCCTCGACAACCGCACCCCGACAGATGCCGGCGAAAGCCACGATGAACACCACGTGGAACTAAACCTGCGCAAGGTTTGGGATTTCGCCACCATCTCGCCCGTCGAGGAACTGACCTTCATTCAGGAAGCACGCCGCCTGAACAAGGCTGCCGCCGAAATGTCGCTCAAAAACAACTACGGCCACTGCATCGGTCGCACGCTGCGCTACGACAAGGAATTGAAGATCATGGGCGACACCATTTTCTCGCGTGTATTGGCCTACACGTCGGCGGCCTGCGATGCCCGTATGGCAGGTGCCATGGTACCCATCATGAGCAATTCGGGCAGCGGCAACCAAGGCATCGCCACCACCCTCCCCGTAGTGGTTTACGGCGAGCAGATCAATGCCTCGGAGGAGCAGATCACCCGTGCTCTGATCCTGAGCCACCTCACCGCCATTTATATCAAACAGAGCCTCGGCCGTCTGTCGGCTCTGTGCGGATGCGTTGTTGCCGCCACGGGTTCGAGTTGCGGCATCACCTATCTGATGGGCGGCGGTTACAACGAGATCGTTTCGGCGGTGAAGAACATGATCGCCAACCTGACGGGTATGCTCTGCGACGGTGCCAAACCGAGTTGCGCCATGAAACTGACCACGGGTGTCGGTACGGCCATGTTGTCGGCCATGATGGCTTGCGACGGTCACTGCGTATCGTCGGTCGAGGGTATCATCGAGGACGATGTGGACAAGTGCATCCGCAACCTCACGATGATCGGCCGTGACGGCATGAACAACACCGATGCCATGGTGCTGGACATCATGACCCACAAATGCTAATCCTTTATACCTTATAAAAATACCCTCGTCCTTTTCGGGACGGGGGTATTTTCTTTTTGGAGGAGCGGGGATTCGGAACGGAATTACTCCATCGGGAAATACCGCCCCCGTTTCATGCGGAGTTTCTCGCGCCGCTGCTCTCCTTTGAGGCTCTTAAATCCGATGTGAATCCATCGGGGGATACCTCTGTCGGATTCGTTCTCCGAGATGAGTTGGTCGAATGCCACGTTCGCAACCCACTCCCGACAAAACAACCCGAAAGCCTTCATGCGCCCGTTCACGGGAACGAGGTCGGCCGCCCACCCCGCCGTGTGCGCCGAATGTGCCGCCCCGCCGACCGCACGGTTCAACGCCACGCAACGGTATCCCGAACCGACACGGATTGCGGGATTTCCGAGATTGTTTTCCGCGCAATGCAGCATCCACGCTTCGCGCAAAGGATCGAGCAGACATGCAACAAGTTCCTCCAAATGAGCGCAATGCTCTTCAGACGGGGTGTTTTCCAGACCGAGACGGTCGGCCGTATCGGAACGCACAAGTTCCGACAGCGTAAAGTAGTTCATACGTAAAATGTTTTAAGGGGTAACGAAAAATCCCGTCGAAGATGCTCGCACGGGAAAAAAAACCGACCTTCCCAAAGCGGAAGGTCGGCAAAATTAACAATATAAGTAAAGAATCAAACGGAGCGGATTATTTGTCCTTCCCCTTGAATTTTTCCAGCTGATGTTTCAGCGCGTCAATGACCTCATCGACCGACTCCTCAAAGGTTTTCGACTGATGGCTCGCAACAAGATCCTCACCGGGCATGTGCAGGGTGATGGTGGCTATTTTGTTGCCCTTTTCGTGGTCCTTGTCGAGTTTCAACACGATGTCTGCTCCGACAGAGTGCTCCGCAAAACGATCCAATTTCTCCATTTTCGCTTCTACAAATTCGACCAACTTCTTGTCGGCATCGAATTTCAAAGATTGAATTCGTACGTTCATAGCCTAACGATTTAAGAGTTATTACTTCCCATCCCTTTGGCGGGGATGAGCCTTTCGGTAAATTTCTTTCAGGCGCGCGATGCTGTTGTGAGTGTAAACCTCGGTGGCTTCCAGCGACGCATGCCCCAACAATTCCTGAATTTCGCGGATGTCGGCACCCTCGTTGAGCAGATGGGTGGCAAACGTGTGGCGCAGCACATGCGGGCTTTTCTTCCCTTGAACACCGGCCTCGGAAAGGATTCGTTCCACCACGCGATAAACCACGCTGCGGGAGATTCGTTGTCCTTTCTGTGTTAAAAATAAGGGTTTTTCTTCGGAAATGCAAATATTTTGCCGATCAATTGTCCCCAGATGAGCCAAAATATGTCGCCTCAGGGGTTCGACCACCGGCACGATGCGTTCCTTGTCGCCCTTACCGCGAATGCGCAGCGAACGGAAATCCGGCGAGAAGTCCCCGCGGTTGATGCCCACCAACTCCTGAAGACGCAATCCGCAGGCGTAGAACATCAGCACGATCAGGCGGTCACGCTCCGCGACAAAATCATCCGATCGTTCCCCGCACTCCTCCACCACCCCGCTCATCCGCGATTCGGGTACGAAGGCGGGCAGTCGGCGGGCTGTTTTCAGAGCCGTGATCGGGTGCATGACATCCTTTTCGACCAAGCCCTCGCGCATCAGCCAGCCGAAAAAGGTACGCAGAGTCGAAAGTTCGCGGTTCATCGAGCGGGGCGAGATGCCCTCCCCGCCCGTACGGCAGACAATCCATTCCCGGATGCGGTCGGTCGAGAGCATGTCGGGAGAAAACTCTTCGGCACTTGTCCCCAACCACGCAAACAGCCGTTCCAGATCGCGGCGGTAATTACGCACCGTGAGCGGGGAGTAACGCCTTTCGGCCTCTATATAATGGATAAATCGCGTGAACATAGGACAAAGGTAACAAAAAAAGCGAAAGCCCTGTTTCCACAAAACAACACCTTTATCCGAAAAACGGATTCCGCGCGGGGTTTATTTTCCGCACTGCCGATTTGTTTCCCCTCCCGAAAAGCGGTATCTTTGTTTTCTAACGAAAAACCAAACGTATGGAACAACCCGAAAAGAAGATTCCCGCCCCTTTCGACAAGGAGCATTGGAAACCCGGCACGCTGATCTATCCGTTGCCCGCCGTGCTGGTGAGTTGCGGTGCCGCACCCGATGAGTATAACATGCTGACCGTCGCATGGACGGGTACCGTCTGCACAAATCCCGCCATGTGTTATATATCGGTACGCCCCGAACGCCACTCCCATGCCATCATCAGCCGCACGGGAGCGTTCGTCATCAACCTCACGACCCGCGATCTGGCACGCGCCACCGACTGGTGCGGTGTGAAATCGGGACGCGACTGCGACAAATTCCGCGAGATGGGACTTACGCCCCTGCCCGCCACCGAAGTCGATGCGCCCTTGATCGGCGAATCGCCCGTCAATATCGAATGTCGCGTCAGGCAGATCATCCCCTTGGGGTCGCACGACATGTTCTTGGCGGAAGTGGTTCATGTCGATGTCGATGCGTCGCTGATCGATCCCGACACGGGCAAATTCCGTCTGGAGAAGGCACACCTTATCGCCTACGCCCACGGCGAGTATTTCGATCTGGGCAAATCTTTGGGTCATTTCGGCTGGTCGGTACGCAAGAAAAAATGCGCCCCGCGCCGAAAATAGGTTTGGCACACCTCAATACAAGGCACATTCCTTCTGCGGGATGTGCCTTTTCCCGTGCCTCCGCCGATACGATTTCTGCCAAAACTGCACCGAATCAGACTTTTTCCGGGCGATTCCTGCCATTCGTATGACATTTTGTCAGAAACGGGAAATTGGTACGACCTTTGTTCATTCGTAGGTCGTGATCGCAAAAGAGCGGTCGGAACAATCAAGAAACAACAAATTAAAAAAAGCATACAACTATGGCAAAAATTATTGGTATTGACTTGGGTACAACGAACTCGTGTGTAGCCGTGTTCGAGGGTAACGAACCGGTGATCATCCCCAACAGCGAGGGACACCGCACGACTCCTTCGGTCGTCGCCTTCACCAACGACGGCGAGCGTAAGGTCGGCGACCCCGCAAAGCGTCAGGCTATCACCAACCCGAAACGTACGGTCTTCTCGATCAAGCGTTTCATGGGTGAGAACTACGACAAAGTAACAAACGACATTGCCCGCGCACCGTACAGCATCGTTCGTGGCGACAACAACACGCCACGTGTCGATATCGACGGTCGCCAATACACTCCTCAGGAGATTTCGGCCATAATTCTTCAGAAAATGAAGAAGACCGCCGAAGATTATCTGGGTCAGGAAGTAAACGAAGCCGTCGTAACGGTTCCCGCTTATTTCTCCGACTCGCAGCGTCAGGCAACCAAAGAGGCCGGCGAAATCGCAGGTCTGAAGGTCAGCCGTATCATCAACGAGCCTACCGCGGCCGCTCTGGCCTACGGTCTGGACAAGAAGGATTCCGAGATGCGTATCGCCGTATATGACCTCGGTGGAGGTACGTTCGATATTTCGATCTTGGAATTGGGTGACGGTGTATTCGAGGTCAAATCGACCAACGGCGACACCCATCTGGGTGGTGACGACTTCGACCACGTTCTGATCGACTACATGGCCGAGGCATTCAAGGCCGAACACGGCATTGACCTGCGTCAGGATCCCATGGCACTCCAGCGTCTGAAGGAGGCTGCCGAGAAAGCCAAGATCGAGTTGTCGTCTTCGACCTCGACCGAGATCAACCTGCCGTACATCATGCCCGTAAACGGTATTCCGCAGCACTTGGTGATGACTCTTACGCGTGCCAAGTTCGAGCAGTTGTGCGACCATCTGGTTCGCAAGACCATCGAGCCGTGTAAGATCGCACTGCGTGATGCAGGCCTTCAGGCATCGGACATCAACGAGGTGATTCTGGTCGGTGGTTCGACCCGTATCCCCGCCATTCAGAAGATCGTCGAAGAGTTCTTCGGCAAGGCTCCTTCGAAAAGCGTGAACCCCGATGAGGTTGTGGCTTTAGGTGCCGCAATTCAGGGCGGTGTACTGACCGGTGAGGCCGAGGTTAAGGATATTCTTCTTCTGGATGTCACTCCGCTGTCGCTCGGTATCGAGACCTTAGGTGGCGTGATGACCAAACTGATCGACGCCAACACCACCATCCCGACCCGCAAGTCGGAGGTCTTCTCGACGGCTGCCGACAACCAGCCTTCGGTAGAGATCAACGTATGTCAGGGCGAACGTCCCATGGCACGTGACAACAAGTCGATCGGTCGTTTCCACTTGGACGGCATTCCCGCCGCTCCGCGCGGTGTACCCCAGATCGAGGTTACGTTCGATATTGATGCCAACGGTATTTTGAACGTGTCGGCCAAGGACAAGGGTACAGGCAAGGAGCAGAAGATCCGTATCGAGGCATCGTCGGGTCTGACGGATCAGGAGATCCAGCGTATGCGTGACGAAGCGAAGGCCAACGAGGAGAAGGATAAGGCCGAGAAGGAGCGTATCGACAAGATAAACGCCGCCGACTCGAACATCTTCGCCACCGAGAAACAGCTCAAGGAGTACGGCGACAAGATTCCTGCCGAGAAGAAATCGGCAATCGAGGGCGCACTGGCCAAACTGAAGGAGGCTCACAAGAACTCCGACGTTGCCGCCATCGACACCGCCATCAACGAACTGAATGCCGCATGGCAGGCCGCTTCGCAGGACATCTACGCCCAGCAGCAGGCACAGCAGGCACAGGGTGGAGCACAAGGCGCACAGCAACAGCAGGGCGCACAGGGTTCGGCACAGCAGGACGGCAAACAGCAGCCCGAAGATGTCGAATTTGAAGAGGTGAAATAATCCCGACAACAACTCATAAATAGGAGAAAGCCGCGAGGATCATTCGTTGATCCCGCGGCTTTTTTTTGCGTCTTGTGGGGAAGGACGCCGGAAGATACATTATTTGGAAATGCCCGCACACACGCTTTGGGAACGCCCTCCCCGCATTTTACCGCGCACGCTACTCCTCTCTTCCAAAAAAAATCGGAGCCGCTCCGAAGAGCAGCCCCGACCTAAAATTGTTCCCCGTGGAACGTCTATTTGATACGCCGCACGGTCTGCACGCCACGGATGCGCGATATGGAGTGAATCAGCATATCGACCGTCGAGATGCCCGGCACTTCGACCGACACGCGCCCTTCGATACGCCCGTCCTTGGCGGGTTGGATCATCAACTCGCGGATGCCCAACTTCAAGTCGTGCGAAATGACCTCCGTGATGTTGTTGGCCATACCCGTGGTGGCGACCGCCACAAACTTCAGCGTGATGCAGAATGCCCCCTCGACCGAACTGCGCCAGCAGGCATCAATCACACGGTAGGCATACTTTTCGCGCATGCGCCGTGCATTGGGACAATCCTTGCGGTGGATCGTGATCCCCGAATTGATCGTCACAAAGCCGAAAATATCATCGCCCTTGATCGGATTACAGCATTTCGCCAATTTATATTGCAGTTTGGAAATATCGTCGTCGATAATCAGCGCATCCTGCGGGACGGCATGCCCCGCTTCATCCTCGCGGGCATTTTTGGCCTGCTCCTTCTGACGCTCCTGCTCCTGTGCCGCCAGACGACGCTGTTCGTCCTCCTCGCCCGACAGGTGGCGTTGCAGGATCTCCTTGATGGTCGCAAATTCGAGTTTGCCCTCCGAGATCAGCATGTAAATATCCATACCGCGCTGCACCTTGAGGAACTTCACCAGATACCCCACCGCCTCATCAATCGTGAGGGGCATTTTCCAGTTCTTGAGTTTGCGTTCCAACTCCTCGCGCCCCATGCGGGCATGCTTCGCCTCATCCTCGCGCAGAAACTGACGGATCTTGCCGCGTGCCTTCGCCGTTATGACAAACGACAGCCAGTCGGCTTTCGGCACTTGGTTCTTCTGGGTCTGAATCTCCACAATATCGCCGTTGTGCAACACCTCGCGCAGGGTGGCGGGTCGGTTGTTCACCTTACCACCCGTGCAGTTCGATCCCAGCCCCGTGTGAATGTCGAAGGCAAAGTCCAGAAGGGTCGCCCCCTCAGGCAGTTTTCTTAAATCGCCGTTGGGCGTGAAGACAAAGATCTCGCCCGTGGCGGGTTTGGCATCGAAACGCATTGCCAACGATTGGGGCGTCTCCTCCAACATCTCGCGCAGACGGCTCAACCATTGTTCCGAAGTCTTGGCACCCTGCCCCACACCCTTGTAACGCCAGTGTGCGGCAATACCGCGCTCGGCGACCTCATCCATACGCTCCGAACGGATCTGCACCTCGACCCAACGTCCCTCGGCCGATACGGTCGTATGCAACGACTCGTAACCGTTCGATTTGGGGATCGACACCCAGTCGCGCATACGTGTCGGGTTGGGCGTGTAGAAGTCGGTCACCACCGAATAAACCGTCCAGCAGAGGCGTTTCTCGTCCTCCCGCGGGCAGTCGATGATGATGCGCAGGGCAAAAATATCGTAAACGCCCTCGAACGGCACCTTCTGCTTGTGCATCTTGGTGCGGATCGAAAAGACGGATTTCGTGCGGCTCTTGATGTGGTATTTCAGACCGAGGGCATCCAGACGCTCCTTCACCGGCACGAGGAATCGCGCGATGAATGCCCGACGCTCGTCAGCACTCTCCTCCAACTTGGCGACAATATGCTCGTACTCCTTGGGTTCGAGGTACTTGAGTGCGATGTCCTCCAATTCGCTCTTGATGCCGTAAAGACCCAACTTGTGGGCGATCTGGGCGTAGAGGTTCATCGACTCCCAACTCTTCTTGCGCCATTTCTCCTTGGGAAAAATGTCCAGACGGCGCATGACGGCCAGTCGGTCGGCCAACTTGATGAGGATCACACGCGGGTCTTCCGAATAGCTGACGATCAGATCGCGGAAATTATCGACCTGCTCGGTCGAAACCTTCAGTTTCAGTTCCGAGATGTTCGACAGTCCCATCGTGATGCCCGCCACCTGATCGCCGAAGCGTTCCTTAAGACGGCTCATCACCCCCAGAAACTCCTCTTCGCCAAGTTCCTTGTGTGCCAGACGCACCACATCGTGCAGAATCGAAGAGAGGGTCGAATTACGCCCCAGACCGACCTCGCGGATGACAATTTCGGCCACTTCGACCCCGTGGTCCAACATCGGGTCGCCGTTGTATCTTTTCCGATCGGACAAATACTCCGAAGCAAACCCAAGAGCCTCATCCACAAGGAGTCGGGTATTCTCCGAGAAGGAGTTGCGCACCAGCGTGCGCAGATTATCATAGCGTGAAAGATCCATTTTCTTCTTCAATTTTGCGCTTACGAACAAAGGTACGGAAAAAATTTATATTTTTGGCGGGTAAGCCTCACAATACGAACCCGAAAAATTAAGGAAAACCATGAAAACACACTCCGCAAAGCCCTCGAAAAAGGCCTATGTCTTCACCTTCGGCGAAGAGGTGGCCAACGCCGTCACTCACGGCGTGATGTCGTTCCTGAGTCTTTTAGCACTGCCGTTTGCGGCGGTGTGGGCCTACACCCACGATGCCGAATCGCCCTGTCTGGCGGCCGTGTCGGTCTCGATCTTCGTCATCTCGATCCACATGATGTTCATGGCCTCGACCCTCTACCACTCGATGAACCCCCAATCGCGTCACAAGGAGATTTTCCACATTCTCGACCATATTTTCATCTACGTGGCGATCGCGGGCAGTTACACGCCCATCGCGCTGACGGTCATCGGCGGCTGGCAGGGCATCTTCATCACCATCCTCCAATGGCTCATGGTCATCTTCGGCATCTTCTACAAGTCGCTTTCGCGGCGGTCTGTTCCCGCGGTGAGTCTGACAATTTATCTGGTGATGGATTGGACGATCGTCTTTTTCCTGCCGCTCTTCATCCGTCAGGCCTCGCCCGTGCTTCTGTGGCTGATCGCCTTAGGAGGCATCCTCTACACGCTCGGTGCATGGTTCTACGCCCGCAAGGGATTCCGCTACCACCACATGGTATGGCATCTGTTGATCAACCTTGCGGTCATCGCCCACTTCATCGGCATCGTGTTCTTCCTCTACGCATAAAAAAAAGCATTCCCGATGATCGGGAATGCTTTTTTTGTGGGTTTATCGGGATGCCTACAACAAGACAAACCGCGCCTGAACGCTGTATTCGATCTTGATCGACTTGAACTCGATCGAAGGCTCTTCGACAGTCTCCTCCTCAAAAGCCATATCGTCATAGGCTCTTGTATTCATGCGCAGCATATTGTTGTAGCGGGGCGTGATGTCGTAATTCGAATCGTTGATGTAGAAGCAGCGACCCGCCTTCTGACCCAATGCCTCGGCCAACTCCTCGGCACATTCGCGGGCATTCACGACCGATGCACGGCGCACCTCATGCTTGAATTTTTCGAGGTCGGAGTGCGACACGCGCTCCAGAAAAACCGACGACAGACCCAGATCGACCAATGCCTGCTGGACTTCCGCCACCTCCTTTGCCGACGAAAGTTTCAACTGATAGGATGCCGATGCCACCGAGGTCTTTTTCTTGAAAAATTCACCCGACATATCGGCAAACAGCAACTGCTTCTCGATGTCCACACCGAGGCGTTTCAGGGTGGAGATCATCTGACGCTGCTGCTCCTCGACGGTTATTTTGCCTTTGGAGTCGCGCTCGTTGATGACGATTTTCACATAGTATTCGTTGGGGGTGAACTCCTTGACGGCTTTACCCGTCACCTGAATGAAAGAGGGATTATCGGCCATTGCCGCCACCGACATCAGCACGGCAGCCACCATCAAAATCAATTTTTTCATAGCGTTTTATTTTAAGGATTCAATTTCTGCGGTGTAGTGCAAATATAACGCCATTTTCCCGAAAATAGTATCATTTTTCCGACTGCACCGCAACAAAAAGCCCTCCGACACCGGAGGGCTTTTGATCATTTATTTCAATTCTCAGTCTTCAAATGCCGCTTTAACAGCATAATAGTCCCATACATAATGTCCATCTTTCGTTGTCCACATTGCAGCATGCTTTCCCTCATACTTTATACAATCAGGACATTTACTCCTATCCACCCTATAAGAATTATACAAAACCACAATTTTCAATCCATCTTGAATCGCTTTTTCACATTCATATTCAACATAACTCCGATGGTCAACATTATATCCTCTTGCACAATATCCATTCCAACTATTATAACTTTTACAGTATAGGCAACCACCACTTCTCACTGTTTTTGTATTTTTCCCCACAATCAAAACAAATGTTTTAGATACATTAAGTCTTGTTGCAAGAGATCTTTTAATACTACAATTAAGACTACTATCCCTTGCTTGTGTTAAGTCATGGGCATCGTGAAAATCGAACGTCAAATGGTTATTAGCCTTCCACCTGTATAATTGGTCTATTGCATTTCTATCGCCATCCCAATCCCCGGCGATGTAAGTTTTTGTTCTATATGGCATATCTATATTACACTTTTTAGTTCGTAAATATTAATCGTTTGTATTGTTTCTTTCGTTAGAAGAATTGTAATTGGTTGATTTATTTTCACGCCACTATTTTTCAATGTACAAAGCATACATTTCAAAAGATCTGTATTTGATTTATATGCACTATCATCAAATCGCGTGATACCTGAACCTAATAAAGGAATATAAACAGGTCTATTTGCATAAGTACGACTTATTTCACCCCACATTTTTCGTAAACAATCCTCAAAATCAGATTGCGAAAGATGAGCCTGATTATTATCAAAATGAGTAAATGCCAATAACATATACTGGTTTTGATATGTGATAATTCGTCCCAACGGATAAACAATCTTATTATTTTTAGATCGTCTTTTAAGCCTTGTATAATCATCCGTTTCGCTACAAATAACTTGGTTTAAGTCATCAATGTCACCTACATAATTATCAATGAATTTGCCATTTATTGTATTATGAGCAATGATTACATCATCTACAACGGTATCAAAATATTCATTAAATGCGATAACTCTCCATCCATTTGCTTTAAAAATATCTCCGATCTTAATAGATACGTTAATTCCACGGATATTTAAATCTATACCATTTTTTACTTTTCGATATTTCAGATAAATTATTACGCCTACCAGAATTAAAAATAACCCTATAACTATCAATAATTTAGAGAACCATGTTTGACCGCCCCATACACACTCCAAAGAAATTGAAGATATAGTAAGAAAGGTTTCAATCACAGCCAAAATACCCGCAGCTATACTAGCACTATCTTCCCAAATTGATCGACTCTTTATATATTTAGAAAAGCCCATTGAATCTCTTAAAATAAACGACTTAACAATTATTAGATAGAAAGTATCAAGACTTACAACAGCAGAATTAATACATATACAATATTAGTAATTTTATCCGAATAATACAAATATATAATAGGCTAAAATATACTCTTCTCTACGCAAACAAAAAAAGCCCTCCACCGCAGTGGAAGGCTTTTCCTATTTAAAAGCGAACGACTTATCGCTTGATCAGTTTTACGACATTCTCGACATGCTGCGTGTGGGGGAACATATCAACGGGCTGCACCGCAACCACCTTGTAGGCCTCGTTCAGAATGGCAAGGTCGCGTGCCTGCGTGGCGGGGTTGCAACTTACATAAACCATACGTTCGGGTGCGGCGCGAAGGATCACCTCCAGAACGGGTTCATCGACACCGGCACGCGGCGGATCGAGGATGATCACATCGGGACGGCCGTTGCGGGCGACAAATTCATCGTTCAGCACGGCTTTCATGTCACCGGCATAGAACGTCGTGTTGTGGATATTGTTCCACGTGGAATTGATCTTCGCATCCTCGATGGCCTCGGGCACATACTCGATACCCACCACCTTCTTGCATCGCGAAGCGCAGAAGTTGGCAATCGTACCCGTACCCGTGTAAAGGTCGTAGAGGGTCTCGTCGGGTTTCAGATCGGCGAACTCGCGTGCCACCTTATATAACTCATAGGCCTGCAACGAGTTGGTCTGATAGAACGACTTGGGTCCCACCTTGAATTTCAACCCCTCCATCTCCTCGACGATGTGATCCTTGCCCTTGAACAGCACGGGTACCAGATCCGACACCGAATCGTTGAGTTTGGTGTTGATGACGTAGAACAACGACGTGATTTCGGGGAAGGTCGCCGCCACATGATTCAACAAGCAGGTGATCCACTCTTGATCATCCGCGCCGAATACGACGATGAGCATCACTTCGCCCGTCGTGGCCGTGCGGACGATCATGTTGCGCATGATGCCCTCGTGAGTATGGGGGTTATGGAACGTATATCCGTTGGCAAGACAGAAACTCTTGATCTCCTGACGAATGGGGTTCGACGGATCGGGTTGCAACCAACATTTGTCAATGTCCAACACCTTGTCGAACATGTTGGGGATGTGGAAACCGAGTGCGGGCGAAGCCACCACATTCTCGTCGGCCAACTCCTCGCGCGTCAGCCAACGGCGGTCGGCAAACGTAAATTCGAGTTTGTTGCGGTAGAACTGCTGCTTTTTCGACCCCAGACAGGGGGCGATTTCCGGCAGTTCGATCTTACCGATGCGCGTCAGTTGGTCACGTACCTGATCGGTCTTGAAACGGAGTTGCTCCTCATAGGGGAGGTTCTGCCATTTGCAACCGCCGCACACGCCGAAATGGGCGCAGAACGGCTCGACGCGGTTGGGCGACTTCTTGACATAACGCACCACGAAACCCTCCATGTAACGGCGGCGTTTCGAACGGATCTGGACATCGACCACATCGCCCGGAACGGTCATCGGCACAAAAACGACCACATCGTTCCAGCGACCCATGGCCTTTCCTTCGGCGGCCAGCGTCGTGATTTCCAACCCCTCGATCAGGGGGTAATTTGCTTTTTTTCTTGCCATTGTGTGATTTTGCTATCTTTCGAGGCGCAAAGATACGAATTTGCACCAAGCCGACCAAACGGCCGATTTCAAAAGCCGTTATTTTTTGTCGTTTTCTTTGCGGTTGCGGTATTTTTGGCGGACGCCGCCGAGCCAGAATCCCAAGCCGAACGGCACACCCACCAGCACCAGAATACCCAGTATGACATAGAGCATCACCTCGCCCATCACGCCCGGCACGGCATCCAGCGTGTTGCGGACGACCTCCGTGGCGGAGTTTTTCAACTCTTCGGTCATCGCCTCGCGCTCGCGGGTCACAAACGCCTGAAGTTCACGACGCTGACGGTCGGTTTCGAGAAACACGTTATTGACCGACGCATCAATCGCCCCCACGAAGAAATTCAACTCTTCGCCCATGCTCTCCATCATCTTGTCCGAGATTTCGGGCAGATGCTCCGCCACGATGACCAGTCGGTCGAAATTGCGCTCCAGCGAATCCAACTGCGCCCCGATTTCGGCACGCACGCTGTCCTGACGCAACTGCATTTCGATCACCTCCTTCGTCCATCCGAGGCTGTTCGAGATCTGCTGAGTCTGTCCGCTGATGCGGTCGTTCACATCCGACAACACCTCGGCAATCGTACCCGTGGCGTAACCCGGATCGACCCCCTCCTTTTTGAGGAACTCCATCCACGCGAGGGTCGTGTTGGCCGCCCCGTTCTCGGCAGTGGCTGCGGGATCGTTCTCAAGTTGTTGCTTTACAAACCGCTTCATCAGCGAAAAACGCTCGCCCGAAAGCACATCCCGCGCCAAATCCTCCGCTTTGAGATCCAGACGGTCGGCGACACGACGCGCAATCGCACTCCGCTCGCCGAAGAGCAGCGAATCGGGCAGATTGGCAAAATCCTCGTTCATGCGGCGACACAGAATCCACATGTCGACCAACGCCACATCGGGAATACCCTGCATGGCGGCGGTCACACCGGCTCGCGTGGCACGGATTTTCCACCGCGTCACGGCAATACGGGTTGCCATCGGCGCACCCTCGGCAATCGAATCGGCGGCACGCGCCACCTCCGAAGCCATGTCGTAATAGAAACCGCGGGTCATGACCCGCGTATTCATCATCTCCTTGGGAAGCGGATCGCCCGTCGAGACCGACACCTTCAACAGCGAACAACTCACCAACATCGTGAGTGCAAACACCACGGCGGCACTCAAAAGTCCGTATTTACGAATTAATCCTTTTAAACCGTACATTTTCCTTCGATTTTCGCGTGCAAAATCTCCGCCCGAAACGACTTTGAGCCTCAATTTTGCGATTCGCGGAGAAAGGTAGGCAAAATCCGCCAAAAAACATTATCTTTGTCCGAGATAATTACGAGCCGCGAAAAACCGCCCCCACGACACCCCAAAGCAGGATGCCAAGTAAACGGGGACCCTTCCGCGAGCCGTGCAAACGATTGTAAATTACAACACAACAGATGAAAATCGCCTGTCTGCAATTCAACCCCGTTCAGGAAAACACCTATGTGGTGTGGGACGAAACCGGGGAAGGAATCGTCATTGATGCGGGAAACTGCAACGACAAAGAAAACTCCATATTGGACAATTTCATCGCCGATCACAACATCCGACCGACGATGATCGTCAATACCCACGGCCATTTCGACCATACGATGGGAGCCGTCCACCTCAAGACGCGCTACGGGATTCCGTTTGCGATGTCCCGAAAGGATCAGTTCCTTTTGGACAACGCCGCAACGTCGGGTTCGATCTTCGGCGTAAAGGTCGGCCAGATGCCCTCGATCGACATCGACCTTGATCCCCTGAAGGAGATCACCTTCGGCAATACGACACTCCGCATCCTCCCCACACCGGGACATACGCCCGGCCATGTGGCAATCCTCGAACCGAAAGAGGGCGTGCTGTTCACGGGCGACACGCTTTTCCGCGAGAGCATCGGCCGTACGGATCTTCCGGGCGGCGATTATTCGTGGATCATGCGCTCGATCCTCGAACAGATCATCCCCTTGGGAGATCGCACCCAAGTCTATCCGGGTCACGGCCCTGCCACCGACCTCGGACACGAAAGCCTCTACAATCCGTTCGTCACCGAGGTGCTGAACAACGAGGTCAATTACAAGAACTAAATCCGCGCCGAATTGGGAACACTCGTTCATAAACTGCTGTACAGAATGCTCTCGCTGGAGGGCTATCTTCGGGTCGTGAGCCGTCTTTTCTTCTGGAGCATCCGCCTCGGAATCGGTCGGCGGAATCCTGCCACGGAGTATGTTTATCACCTCTCGAAACTCGTCGCACGCGGCGATGTGGCGATCGACATCGGTGCGAATTTGGGATACTACGCCCATACGCTGTCGCATCTTGCGGGTCGCCACGGCAAACTCTACGCCGTAGA